>Ga0136643_10015412_pt1 | contig 11489 bp, 7 predicted proteins | sample TergutLab28metaG_FD_96883 | JGI IMG/M metagenome (GOLD analysis project Ga0136643, IMG submission 96883) | Labiotermes labralis P1 segment gut microbial communities from Petit-Saut dam, French Guiana - Lab288 P1 (version 3) (version 3) | ecosystem: Host-associated > Arthropoda: Insects >...
GCTAAATATTGCACTGCATTTTAACCCTCAACCCACACCTTTTATTGTAACAAAACACAGACACACGATCCAGCTTCATATCCTGTCTGTTGACACTGCAATAAAGACCGAACCTATCTGTAGCAACTGAAGAGCTGTAATTAAAAAACATCTTACAGTTTTTGCTTTCTCAAAATAAAATCCTCTCCTTCTGACCTTCAGTCACGTGCTTTACGACGCCGTGTCACTTGGCAATTGGCATTCGAAGATTCGTGACAAGCTTTCGGTCTCATATTCGAAGATTCGTGACAAGCTTTCGGTCTCATATTCAAGGGTCGACAATATTAAGAATATTTCTTTCCATGAAGATGTGTGCCAGTTCATTGCGAAATGTCGATAACAAATTACCCGGTGACACGGCGTCACATCTAAGCAGTAAGTTGCTGAATGCAGTTGATTAAATCCGGGACTGAACTGGCGGTCATGAGGCACGCATGGCGCAGAAAGAGCTGAAGAAGATTTTAAATAAATACTTGGAAATTAATTTGCACATGTGAGATGTTAATATTAAAATGGATGTTAAAGGAACTGGTTTTGTTTTTAGACTTAATTCTTCTCTTCAATACGGAAGAACGGAATTTTTTGAAAAGTTAATGACGTTATATCACATAACCATTAATATCTTGAAAAGTTTTGGAATTAAATCCTTCTCAGAACGCACTCATATCCATGATTTTCCTTGATTTGTCAGTTCACATTTCGCTAAACCGCTGAAATGCCAACTTATGCTTACAAACAAACAAAACAGTTTTCTTCACACAAAGTTAAATATAAGCTCTTTGACTTAAAAATTTGCAAATGACCGATAAAATTTAGTAATATTTTTGTTATTTTTATAGTGAAATATTCAGTTACTAAAATTTCTGGTCTCAATTTATACCCCAGTTTTTTGACAATGACAAAAATGTGAATGACGCATCTGTATAAAGATAATATTAAAATGTATCCAAAAACTATATTTGGGGTTTTGTGTTACATAACCTATACAAATAAAAAGTGAAGTTATGAAAATACTAAACACGATCCATCACCTAAAATATTATATTTAAATATAGCGATATTAGCAAGTGAAGAATTGTTACTGAAACAGCGGGTTTCAAAAGACGCAGCCAATTTGCAGATTACAGACCAATAAAACATATCAACGTGCTGTTCTGCCCGGAGTTAGCGGTAAACTGTGTTATGTGCGTGTAATTTCAACTGTTGCTGTTATAATTTCCCCTCAGCCTATCACCATTACACAAACAAGCCCACACCGTCTGTCTGCTCTCTGCCGATCTACGGATTTCGTCACGTCAATAAATAATTTTGTATCCCAGCGTGGCTACAGACCAGCCAGTTGTATTGTGGATGTTGACTGGCTGAGGTTTTGGGTTCAGTTGATGGTTAAGGGGAGAGATGAACACCTGAGAGAGTGTTATTTTGTACATTCAAATGAACCATTGGTTGTTGGTACTCTGACTGCCTCAGCTGGAACGGGGCCGGCTCTTAGTAGACCGAAGTCCCAGGTTGGACTGACGTCTTCTATTGCAGAAGGTGGAAGAACGACGGCGTGTTTTCTTACAGCAGTATATGTACAGAATTACAGTGCAGAATGTATTGTTGTCAAATACACACAAATATTCTTTTCGTCACCCACAGTACGGTACTTATTTGTTTTGAAAATTATACTGTAACTTTCACAGTGTTAGCACATTCTGTCCCTGTGCACTACAGATAGCTGTACGCAGAACACCAAATCTCTCAGTGCCTTTGCTCACGCTCCGAGGCACTTTCCAATAAAATACAAATCTTTAAATTCTTCACAAAACTCGCCCCGTTAATTTAAACTTCAATTTAAACCTCAATTTAATTCGGTTTCCACTAAAAGTGTGATTCAGCAACTGGCTGGTTGCAGTGACCGTCTGGAGGTATTTCTTTTGTGCTGTCTGATTTGAAAAAATTCAGCGGCACAGCTGTGGGGTTATTTGAAAAAATGTCACTGTTTGTGTATCTGCAGTTCCACTTGCTTCTGCAGAAACTTGTGTCTCCACAGACGACCCACTGACAGTCATAATAACTCGTCTCTTCCAACAGGAAACTTTGGTACATGTATACAGTTTATATGGAAATGAAACCCAACTACGGTATAAAGTATATATACTGTGATAGAATGTGTGTTGTTTTGGTGGTTTATCAATTCTTGTTCTCTAATTTCCCTTCGAAACTCCATACCGTATTTTATACCGTCAAAATGACACGCTGTTTGCTAGCATTTCACATCTACACACAACTGACCAACATTAAACTTCAGACCCAATTCTTCACAACACTCACGCTGTTGCAGTTTTGTGTCAGTAAATCTCCTCCTTTATAACGTTACGTCACTCATTGCAGTACAGCTGGCTTGTAACAATACGGAAGTGGTAAATACTTTGAATTCAGAGTTAATTCGCAGGTTGTCTATCAACAGGTTCCTATTCGTCACACAGTCCGAATATCATGCAAAATATATCCACTACGTATTAATTAATTGAACCCACATTGCAATTTTTAACTCCACTAAACCCATCTCACAGTTTTACCAACATTTCCTCTCTGTCGAATCAGTTTCACAGTTCACGTTTCTTGCCAATCGCTAGACATTACAGCATGACTTTTGTAAAGACACACGATCCTCTAGTCGGGATTTACAATGATACAGTTCTGCATTGTCTATGATAATATCGATTCTTTTGTCAATGTACAGAAATTCCTTATTTTCCAAAGCTGTTGGTATAGCAATCAATGTAATAACCTCAAACGTTTCTCTACGGACGAGAGGTAAAGTAATTACGTACGTCAGCAATTCACCAAGTTTAATAAGCAAATTGAATGAATCTTTGCTCAGGGGAAAGTAGCAACAATACTTTAGGGAAAGGAGTGGCTGCTGTGCGTGACAGCATCATTCAACAGGCAGGGGTTACAGGATAAGTGAAAAAATACGGACATATTTGAGAGTATTAGCTAAGTGAATTAGCTTGACTTACGGCATAACAGATTAGAGCATTTGGATGAGGATATTTTGAATGGGGCGCTTATTTAATATATATATATATATATATTTATTTATTTATTTCGGTTACCATACACTAAAATAACTCCATCCAGATACGTTCTTAGTGTTACAAAATCTCCATCACTTATATTCATACAGCAATCCCGGCCTTCAAATACCAACTGATCGTAATTCATCACTTCACATTCCTTGTCACATCTTGATGTATCATCCTGTAATGTAAGTTCGCTGTCAGTTGAAACATTTGCAAACGCCAGTGCACTAAAATGGCTTAACATGACGTACAATATTCTGAGTAGTGTAGATATAAAAATATGGATAGCATTACCAAAACTGTCCACATTTTATCCCTAAGATAACTATTTTTGACAGTATTCATTCCCCCATGTTTATCTGATACACACAATATATATGTTTCGGTAATCACAACAATTTATTACACAAAATTATGCACACGGAGAAATGTTTCGACTCTAATGCGTCATCGTTAGGCCATCCAAATGAATTAATCGAAAATATATCATTTTAGATCCCAAAAGTTTATAATAAATAGTAAAGTTAATGGCAATATTAATATACTAATATCCTGAATACTCGTACAATGGCAATATGTCTAAAAGCTAAAAATGGTAAAACAAGTCATGAATTCACTTTGTTGTGTAACAAGTAAAATGTATAAATTGCTTGATGCCGGATCTATACATGCTTATATGAGGACTGTATCTGGTTGTAACGAATATTCATTCAAATTGCCATACAACTCACGCTATCTGTTGCATTAAACTGCAATCCACTGTTCCTTACTGCAAGGCCGAAACGTCAGATACTATCGTGTGTGTGTCGTTCTGTTCAGTGTTGTAATAGAATTATCATTCTTCACGTAGTGGTGTTGTTGGGTATTTGTATTTTCACTTCTGGAATTCAATTACAAATCTAAATCCGGAACAATTTCATAATCTGCTTAAATTGGCTCTAAGTTGGAGTCTCATTACCACAGAAATATCAGGGGAAATAACATAAATTTGGTGCTTGGAAGTACTTCAAATTGAAGTTGGGATATTAAATTGGGCCCATATAAAATAATGTATAGACAACAATAACCGATGGTAAAAGTAACATTCACTATCTGCATCGAAAATTTCTTCTCGAGGTTCAGGTTTCAGAGTTCCATTACTGACATATTTGGTTCAGTCTGTACTGCAGTCTGAAGTTTCACAAACTGCCCACGATTCTTTCCGATGACCTTTGTAGTAAAAAATTTCGAAATTTCAGCAATCAGTTCTACTAAATGTAACTGCGCAATATAAATATTAGTTCCAACAGTTAGTTCCTAATTATCGGAATTACCAAGAACTAGCTACACATGACGGCTTGTGTTTGTAATAGGTTTTAAAATACGCAAGCTCAGCTGTTATATTTTCCATCTACATTTAGTGACTGAATGTGAGAATTTTGAACGTTCTGAATTAATTGTGTAATTACAGAGATTAAATTAAATTAAATTACGGTAGTTCCACACCCAACTGGTGCAACTGTGGTCTCAGCTCACGCTCTGGACCACGTGATATCCTTCAGCCAATCAGAAAACCACAGCAGTATTGATTATTGTGCTTCTAGAGAAGGCTAGCACAGGGCTACCTGTTGCCAGTGACACTCGTCCGGCAGTTGTCAAGTACAGAACACGTGTTTGCCCAGCTGCAGTGTTGACAGCGAGACGCAGTGTTAAAACTAACAAAGCTGCAATAAGGTAGGTGGCGTTTTTTTTTTGGGTAATCCACCGGTCTAAATGGTTGTTCTGTAAATTGGGGAAAAACTGGTTAAAATTTCATCCAGAGAGAAATGCTTTGTTTGTGGCAGTCATCTGGACAAACATTATGTCATTAGCTCAACGATCTATCAGTTAAGGTAACATTCTGTGGGAAGAAATATTTCGCCCAAGAAAACTCAAACAAACTGCGACCTTCTTCTCACCAAAACCGTTCCAAACCTGTTACCGTTGCGCTCTCTTTTATCCTACGAACAGAGACTGAATGATATTGGTGCCATCTGTCCATTGTTACAACTATTATAAATAGCAATTAGTACCGTAAAATAAATTTTTAACAAGAAATTAAATTCTGAGATTCTCTAAAAATTAGCCAGATTCATATGGAGCTAATTAAGCTCTGTTCCAAAAACATCTGTCCGCCGACCGTAGGCACATATATATTCCATATACCGCTGCTATGGTTTAAAATTGTTGCAGATTTTGTAGTAATACATATCTAATGATACGAAAAATCAACTTTCTTGAGAAGCTTGCATTCTACCTGTCTGTCTGTCACAGAGCTACGAAATTCTTCCCTTTTATAAATCCCCAAAGTTCATTACCACGTACACAATATCCTACCACTGGACCTCTACACAGGCAGAAGTATCCAATCCGCAAATTACGCTATTCATTTTAATCTTATCCTCCCACCTGTGCTTCTCCCCCCTGATGTTCTCACTCTGTCAGTTTCTCAATCAAAATCTGCCAAACATTTCTGAATTGCACTCAATGATGAAAAGAATCCATCATCAAATGAAGCATAGGCCTGGCATTTTGTATATCGGACAGCGTGTTGTGTTCAAGTGTACGTGTGTAGAGGAAAGGAATGTGATTACAGTCTGTACAGAGCTTTGTTATATATGTGAAAACAGCTACATGTTTCGGCTATACAAATGTAGCCTTCATCAGGACAGATATGGGAACTGGAAGAAGGGTATATAAGAATGGGATCCAGTACAATCTGTTATAGTACATATTTTTATTATTTTCACATTGCTGTTCCCCTATCCAGGCTGATGAATGCTACATTTGTATAGCCGAAACATGTAGCTGTTTTCACTAGTGTGATAAAGCTGTGTATAGACTGTGATAATACTTGAACCTGTGCGTACCGTGTATTGTGCAGACACATACAGCCTATGAGTATCAACTTTATATCAACTAATTTGCTTGTGTAATTATATATACATGTATATATGTGGCTTACGGAATCACGTACAGAAAGCAGTAAGAAATTGTCTGATTAAAATCAATAAACATAAACTACAAATTTGCTTTCGCATTGTCTTGCTATGCTGCAGTTACAAATAAAGACAATTTTACTGTTACAATTTAAGCCCTTTATTCCCCCCCCCCCGCTGTCACAACACACCGTTCTGCTGTCTCTCCATTTCACTGTTCTACATACACAGTCTTTTAAAAAGTGCTACAGTGTACAGTAAGCTGCAGTACTGACTGAAATGTACAGAGAGTTACAATAAAAAAATTGCCTAACATATTTTTACGCAATGTTTAAATGGGGTTATTTGCGTGTTTGTTTGTGTTTGCACTGTATTTTACAGCCCTGTACTCTAGTTTATTTCACTGTGCTGTATTGTACTGTACTGTACTGTATTGTACTGTACTCTACTGTACTCTATTCTATTTTAGTCTATTCTACTGTACTGTAATGTAGTGTATTGTGCTGTATTGTAATGTAATGTACTGTACTGTAATTTACTGTACTGTGCTGTACGGTACAGTAATGTATTGTAATTCATTTTACTATAATGTAAGTAATGTATTGTACTCTATTGTACTGTGCTGTATTGTAATGTACTGTACTCTACTGTACTGTGCTGTATTCTACTGTACTCTACTGCACCATACTCTACTGTAATGTACTGTACTGTATTGTACTGTATGGTGCTGTAAAGTAATGTATTGTACTGTAATGTACTGTACTGCACTGTATTATATTGTACTTTACTGTACTGTAACAAACTCTATTGTACTCTACTGGACTGTATTGTCCTCTATTGTACTTTAATATACTCTACTGTACTGTGCTGTACTGTACTGCACTGTAGTATGTTTACTCTACTGTACTGTACTGTACTGTACTGTGATGTACTCTACTGTATTGTATTGTACTGTACTGTGTTGTAAGGTACTGTACTCTACTGTAATGTGTTGTAAGGTACTGTACTGTACTGTATTGTACTGTAATGTTATATGCTGTACGGTACTGTACTGTATTGTACTTAACTGTATTGTGCTGTAAGGTACTGTACTGTAATTTATTTTACCTTACTGTACTCTATTGTACTCTGCTGTACTCTACTCTACTGTGCTGTACTGTACTGTACTGTGCTGTAAGGTACTGTACTTTAATGTACCTTACTCTACTGTGCTGTACGGTACTGTACTGTACTGTACTTTATTGTACTCTACTGTACGGTACCGTACTGTGCTGTGCTGTGCTGTAATGTACTCTAATATACTGTACTCTGCTGTACTCTTCTTTACTCAACTATAATTTACTGTACTGTACCCTACTCAACTCTAGTCTACTCTATTGTACTGTGCTGTACTGTACTGTACTGTACTATACTTTACTCTACTCTATCATACTGTACTGTACTTAATTGTACTGAAATGTACCGTATTCTACTGTACTCTATTTTGCTGTACTCTACTGTATTGTACCGTAATTTACTGTACTCAACTGTAATGTACTGTACTGCACTGTATTGTATTGTACTTTACTGTATTGTACCATATTGTACTGTACTGTACTGCACTGTACTTTACTCTACTATACTCTAATGTACTGTGCTGTATTTTACTTTGCTGTACTTTACTTACAGTATTCTACTCTACTGTGTTGTACTGTACTCTATTGTACTGTGCTCTACTGTACTGTACTGTAATTTGTTGTACGGTATTTTACTGTACTGTCATGTAATGTTCTTTGCTTTACAGTACTCTACTGTACTGTACTGTACTGTATTTTACTCTATTGTACTTTGTCCTACTGTACTGTACTGTACTGTACTGTACTATACTTTAATGTACTGTACCATAATCTACTCTACTGTACTGTAACGTACTGTATTGTACTGTACTTCACTGTACTGTACCATACTGTACTGTATTGTACTGCACTGTAGTTTAATGTACGGTACTATATATATTGTACCGTACTATAGTATACCGTACTGTATTGTACTCTACTGTACTGTATTGTACTGTAGTGTGCTGTATTGTACAGTATTGTACCATAATCACTGTACAGTCAGTAAATTGTAAGCTGGAGTCTTTGCCGCAACACCAAATTTTCCAAAATTTCTCGTGCCTTATACAATTCGAACAGTAAAGTATCCAGACGGACCCCAAAAGGAATCACGAGCTGCTTCCACACAATTTTTATTTACGATTTTTTAAAGAATTTAACCTTTTGATGCATAATGTCAACTATATTGGACGTACCGCACCGCTAACCTCTAAAGTTTCATTTTATATATTTATTCAACAAATATGGGTACTGAATATTTTAAACATGTTTTATACTCTCCGTTTTTTTCTCTTCAAAATGCAGTTTGTTTCATAATTCTAACGTATTTTTCCTGTATCATTCACATATAAAATACAGGGTGTGCGAAAATTAAAAACATAATTCTGGCGCCAAAAGTTAAGGAATGCTGAATTGCTTAGAAGGAAATTGAAGTAGTTTTCACTCAGCTGACATTCTGCACTGTACATGAGTTTAGTGTGTGAGAAATTGTTATTGTGGGTGTTATAATGTTAGGACTGAGTTAGGGAATGGAGGGTTTGTGGGTGATGGGAATTGTTAATATTTTGATTGTGTGTAATGTGTGTGTTGGTTTGTGGGGAGAGTTGTTTGGATATACAGCATTGAAATGTGGTGTGTAAGTTGTGTGAAGAAGCAATCAATCAATAAATTATTCAATGAAACAAAAAATCAATTCACCTTCTATCTGCAGCTATATAATATCTGCAGGCGGAGTAGATTGGTTAAGTATAGATAACAAACAAACGAACACAGTTACCGCAACATCACACTTCTTTTCCACAAACGTAACCGGTCTACATTTTATCACCACTCTAAGTGGCTTCAGCTGTCGATGCCCCGTCAGATGCAATACAATTTTCTGTATCCATTTCACAATATTACAACTGTGCTGTACCGCTATCAATATTGACAGCAGAGCACAGTGTAAAAATTCTGTGCGGTGAAGCACAAAGCAATAGGTAATTCAAACAGTATGTGTAATTACATTAACGGTGATAAGATGAGACAGCATAATAGTATTGCTTTTGGACATAAATATAATTAGCAGACACATAATTACACCGCATTCCAACATAAACACAATTAGACATGCTGTTCACAAGACAGTTTACCAATTCACACACCCCAATAGCCACACAACAAAAGCACTTCCTATCCCACTGTAAAAGTGTCTTCCACATTTTCCGGACCGTTCGGTACCAACACGAGCTCTGATGACGTCATGTAGTGGCCAGTAGCACAGATTGACACAGACTGTCATATACTGCGAAGGGAGTGGAGATTGATTTATTTAAGACAGGATAGTTAACTAATTATTACCATTGGTTACAGTTTTTTCTTCCTGTCTTATATCCAATCCCTCCTCCCTCACGGCCCTCGAAGGCATTTTTATTCCAACGTTTCTCTCTCTAAATTTGTTACATTTAACCCTGCAATAGAGCCAAGCAAGAATTTCCTCCTTCTTTGTGTCCTTTTGTGTTATCCCTTGATAATTGGAATATTGCTCTCGCCATACAATAGTTCCCACCCACTGTCCAAAGTGTTGAAAAAAAGTTTCTTGTAGTCATTAACATTAAAATTCCTCCTGTTATAGACCGTTCCTCTCTACTGCACTGAATATCTCCCTCCTCCTCCCAGCTAAATTAATCAACTGCTGCAATCCCATTGGCTGACAAAACACCTTAGAGACTTTCACCGCCCACGATATACCTACCGAAATTCTGTTTTGGTTTTGTGGGCGTTTTGAACCTTGAAGTGGCGGAGAAATAACACAATTCTCACTAAAAATAAATGTTGATTGGGGATGTTAAATTGATTAATGAACTGTTGGTGCGTTTTCCCTGTATAACAATCCCTTGCAGTAACACAGTTCAAAGGCTCCATCAGGTTTCCTAAAATTCCCAACACGTCAAGCTGTCACACTGTCAGCTGCTAACATGTCGGCCGCGGCAGTGAGCAGCTGGATGATGTGTTGCAGGCAGTGTCAATTTGAGCGTTGGGTTAGTGTTTAGTTTCAAAATTTGGCGAAAGCAACAGCAAATGTGTAGACAAAATTGCACCAAAATTCATTACTAAAACAAACAGCCATTTCCCTGTTTGACGCTATAATTTAACACACCATTAATACTAAACAAACTAACACACACAACCACATACACACTGAGCATCACACACACACACCCAAACACATACCCACACCACAACCACACACAAAACCTCACTCACACCCACACACACCCACAGAGACACAAACACACCCACATAAACATTGAGCCTCACACACACACACACACACACACACACACCCACACCAAACCACACACACACCACACAACACCACAAACACACTAACACACACCCACAGACACACCCAAACACACACACACAACACACTCCCACAAACACACACACCCACACAGACACACCCACACACAAACACACACACACCCACACCCACACAAACATACACATCCACACACACACACACACACACACACACACACACACACACCCACACACAGCCTCACACACACACATACAAATACACAGCCCCCCCCACACACACACACACTGTTCCACACACACACACATCCACCCACACACACACAAACACACCCACACACACTCACCAACACATACACACACACCCACACACATACACACCCACCCACACACACACAAAACCGCAAACTCACACACACACACACACACCCTTCCACACACAAACACACCCACCCTTCCATACACACAAACACACCCACGCACACCCACACACCACACAAACACAACCACACACACCCACACACACACCCACACACACCCACACACACACCCACACACACACACACACCCACATACACACCCACCCATACACTCACAAAAACCAACCCACCCACACACTCACAAAAAACCAACCCACCCACACACACACAAAAACACACCCTACTCACACACACAACCACACACGCACCACACACCCACACACACACACACACATGCACACAAATATATACCCACATACCCACACACACACACATACACACACACCCACCCACAAACCACACACACACACACACACAGAGCAAATCGGAATTTTAAATTCTTTAGAAAAACTGGAAGAACTACAGGAGGGAAAAGATAATGAGAAACGGGCTGCTATATACACTGACAGCAAAATAACTTTTGCTCTATTGCAAAACAAATTTAAAAGGAACCGTTTGATAGAACTTATTAGAAACAGACTTATTACATTGAGAGATTTAAAGTGGATTGTTCATTTCGGCTGGATAAAAGGACACGCGGGGATA
>Ga0136643_10015413_pt1 | contig 11489 bp, 10 predicted proteins | sample TergutLab28metaG_FD_96883 | JGI IMG/M metagenome (GOLD analysis project Ga0136643, IMG submission 96883) | Labiotermes labralis P1 segment gut microbial communities from Petit-Saut dam, French Guiana - Lab288 P1 (version 3) (version 3) | ecosystem: Host-associated > Arthropoda: Insects >...
AACATTTCCAAACAGGTTGATTGGGAGAGATGATCCGACACCCTGGCCACCACGATCGCCGGATATCACTCCCCTTGACTTCTTTTTATGGGGGTATGTTAAGGACAAAGTGTTTTCGACACCAGTTCCAGATATTACAAATTTGAAGGAAAGAATAACAGACACTTTTGCTACAATAACTGAACACATGTTGGAGAACACGTGGGGAGAAAATGATTGTCGATTAGACGTTCTCCGTATAAAAAAAAGGAGCACATGTTGAAATGTACTAATGTGTTGTAGAAAAAAACTTCTTGAGTTGTATTTTTAAAATGTTTGTATTCCACGTACAGTAGTTTTCTTGTAATAAATGATTGTAATCAGGGAAAGAATTTATGTTCACCCTGTAATACGCTAAACATGTGCATGCAACACACATGTAAATATATACAGGCTGAAAATTATTTAACTATTTATTATATTATGCCGTCGTTACACAACATACAAAACAGCTGCATTATTACAACTGGTTACATTCGGCTACATGTTTCGGCCGTTACCCGGCCATCATCAGGCCAACAAGGAATAGTGTTAATTAAGGTACATTCATTAGCTTTTTCCAATGGGATCCCATTGTTTACATTAAAAACCTTTAAGCTTATGAGGCCTGTATTTATGGTTAAAATGTTATTGGATATAAAACTAAGTATAAATTGTATAACTTTCTGAAGTTCCACTTGCAGGATGGACGTATGTCGTCCATCCCGTCGCCCATCCACGCCCCTCCGTCCGCAGTAACACTTTTGCAGATTGTGTATGATTGTATATGAATGTAGGTAGGGGAAGGATCGTTCGCGTTAAGTATCAATTAGGATTTCGATTATTAATACAAATATATTATATATTATTATTATTATAAATAGTTATACGTACACAACGGGATGGCTTCCTTGGAAATTATTCAATTTCCGGCAACCAAACTTCAAATAAAATTTTATTGTGCATTATTAACTCGTGTTATCTAATGTATAACTATATATATAAGGAGAGAGAAATAACTAAACAGAATACGAAAATGGAATATTTTCTATGTCCGCGCATTAATGGGTAAATCAATCTACATAATAATACCAACAAACGCAGGTATATGATATGTGTTTTTCATATGTTTTTCGTTAACGAAATATTTCGATCTTCAGGCTAATTTACAACGTTACAAGAAGTCACAAGCGTACTGTTACTATGCATAAGTGAACCACTCACTGTGGAAAGCATGTCTCAAATTTCCTAGGCACTCATTGAATGTCAGTTTATTTACTAAAATCTGATAAAATTCAAATTTCTTGAAAAAGGCCGGGTGTATTGCTTGATGTAATAATTGTGCAGCTTGTGTTTTCTATGGAGGTGTGTCATATAAGGGTGGAATGTTTGTGTTTGAGATGACCGCGACAGACGGTTGAAACATGTCGCTAGTGAATAACGTATGATAAACACATTTCACACACGTGCATTAGTTGGTCTTACCGTGTAGCATAAAATAACTTGAACACCACGATAAGGAAAAAGAGCACACCCAGCGGTGTTGTAATCCAGAGTCGTGCAGACTATATGCCTCTATATTTGTGCGTTATGTTTACGTAAACTCGTACATGCTTGTACGCCATAACGGCTTATGGTGGAGCGGTTGTATTGCTCCACGCTTTCTTAAATTTGGTACTATATGGAGGTGAGGGTTGAAATTCACAATCCAGCCGCTTTTCCCGGAAAAAGGAACAACCGGTACTCATTGAATAACAGGCCAAGTGGGTCCAAGAGCCAGTCTGGACCTTCTGAACAAAAGGAAAATCATTTATCATTTCCAGGAAATGAACCACGAACAGTCGGTCGTTCAGCCTTTAGCCTAGTCACCATACTGACTCAAACCAATGGTTCTCTGTATATGTGAATCTATGTATGGGCTTGTGTGTGTGTATCTATATATAAAACTGTGTGTGTATATGTGTGTATATATGTATATATATATATATAACTGTATGTTTGTGCACGTGCGTGTGTGTGTGTATATATGCACATAGTTATATATATATATATATATAAGAGATCGCGTTTGCTAATAAGTGAATTTTTATTTTTATGTGTATATTTGTAACGTGTGTGTTTTTATATTCGCCCTTATGTATAAAAACACTCAAAAACTCTCATCTGGCCCTATAGAATTAATTCCTGGATTGAGATAATTATTTAAAATGCATAGGTAACATGGTTAGTTATAAAGCAAGGGCGAAATTGCCCTATATATAGCGTGATGGCACATAGGGGGAGTGGGGTTTGGCGCCACTCATTCTAAAACTCAAAACTAGATGGAAAAAGGTCGTCAGCCTCACCTTCGGGAGAATTGAGCCCTCAGTACCCACTGAATAGGAGTTGGGCTTGCCCCAGACCCGTTTTGGAAGTTTTGGAGAAGAGCTAAATCTCTTACTGTTGCCGGAAATCAAGCCCCGGGTACTGCACTTTCTATTGTACCCATTGTAGTGACTACGTTTTCCCGACACCAGAAAAGAAAAATTACCATGAAAATCTTTATTCTTCAAATCCAAATTTAACAGCCACTTTGAAGGCCCATAAATTGATTTTGTATTATTAGACAAGTACAGGTTGGATAAAGGTTCAGCAGTATTAAGGACTGGTCCACTGGGTAAGAACAAAGTTTAATGTGATTTTTAAGGTAGGACAAAAAAGAATTTGAGATTACTAAGAACAGGAAATCTGTGAATCAGCTAATACCCGCCCCTTCTTCTTTTAGTTTTCCAGAAAATTAAACACGCTCTAAAAAGATAATAAAAAAATTGGCGGTACACAAACAAAAGCAACCAAGTAAGTTCCAACGTGGCCTATCGATAACGAGACAGATTCCTCTGGACACAATGAGATACCGCCAAATTCTTTAAGTTTCAAGAGCATACCTAATACTACTCAGGCACATATAAACAATTAACATTCTAAAATAAAAGGGTACCTAATCCTAGTTTACTAAAAGAATTTCATAGCCTCCAAATAGAAACAAGAAAACAATGACAATAAAAATTTCACCTAAAAACTACCAAAACAAAATCAATCAAACTAAATAATATAACTACCTATGCCGAACACATTCAAACGCTTCCAAGGTATGACGTTGATAAAATATAACACATAGACAAGCTTCGTCATGTTTGAAGAAATATTTTAAAATATTTCTCATTTTCTTAACTTGTAGTTTTTTTTTATTGTGTATGACGGCATGAATCTTGCTGCTGACTGGCTGTCCTTTTGAAGTAATCTTGCACTCATTCTAATACGCAACACGGCGTCTTATCTCGGACTACCGTAGCTTAATCATTTTGCCCACATAAAATTTTAATAATTTTTATGACATCCGTCAGGAGCCCATTCTCATAATCCTTTCACAGTAATATGAGTGGTATTCACTCTGTACATACATACAATATTTACACGTCTCTATACTGAATTTAATAGAAATCTATAAATTTCCTTTGTGTATTTAAAGTTATTTAACACCAAAATTTGTTTAACAGCACGGTAAGGAACCAGTGTCCTATATAATAGAGAACATTGTGAATATGCCGTACCAGTAGCACATTATGTTACTACTTCGTGTTAAATCCAGTTTCGTACGAAGAAAACCTTGGAAATTATGATTCTGTTGCGTATTATTGTCCAAACTAATCAAACACACAGTAGCTACTGCGTTGACCAATTCACACATGGAATGTCAGGATTATTGACACAGTAATACCAAAGTCTGGGAGCAGTTTTCTTCAATTATCACGTGAAAATGAATTGTTCAAACTCATGGCAGATACATATACATGGTAGCATCATACATATATGTTTAATGTTAGTGTCACCAAAAACAATAATAATATTGTCCTACCTTATTGTCCGCTGGAGAACTTACAGCTCCCTATGGTAAACATTTGTAGCTGGTAGCGTTGACACGTGTGGTGGGATATAGTACCAACTGAAACAAACATACCATATCCAATTCATTAGTGGATGTAAAATATGAGTTGGTAGAGCTTCTGTCCAAACTCACAGAAACTGTGGGCTGACCGCACCCAGATTTCAATGTTTACAAAGATGTTCATAAACATATTTCTGGGAACACTTCTTTGAAATTAGAATATTTCCATTTCGTTGACACAAATATTTTATTCAGAGTTGACTACTCCATGAATTTTAAAAGATAAGATCCTTAGTCAGTGGTACGAGTACCACAGATGTGAAGTACATTGAAAGAATACTCTAGAGGAGCAATCTGAACGTTCTGAAACACTGTATTTTGTCCGGAATTTACGACAGATATATTAAGTTAAAAATATTTTTGACTTTTGCTTATTTAATATTATCATCCAATCCTTTGATATAGTGACAGGGTGCAAGGGGAGGTCTGTATCATTTCCGTATCAAAATATCTTCCAAAGAGTGATCCTCAGACCACGGCAGACCCGCGCCACCATTTATAAATGAGCCCAGTCAATATAATAAGGTGATCTGCAGACGCATATGCTTCGGATACCGGATTCTTCGCCGGAGGAAGAGATGGCTATATTTTTGCCAGTATTCAATGTGGAATTCGAGAATATGTGGATATTTATCTCCGCGCCTTCCCAATTCGTAGCGTTTTTATACGTCGTCACGTGCATGAATATTCCTGAAGTCCATTTGTCTTGTTGATAAGGGTTTCATTCATTTCATGTTTTCCACATTTTCGATCTCTTTACATACGTCAGTAAGTGCTCGAAATAAAACCCACCATGTCCTTAATCGACTTGAAAGTAGGTAGCTGGTTCACACTTAGCCCAAAGTTTTGCGGCAGGGGTCTTTGGTGTTTTCGGCTATGTATATGAGAGCTTATCAGAGACGTGAGGATATGGTAGTAAAGAAAATCATCCTTGCTGAGTACCGAAACCCGACCTTCTAGCAGGTAGTCCAGTCATTTTATAGTCACTTAAAAATCACTGCTAGTGTCAGAATCCAAATAATTTATTTACTACATATTGTATAGCAATAGTTGGTTGCAGCCGATAGGGAATTAAGGCTTTACATCTCAAGTGGGATGGAGGAAATATTGGACAAAAATTTACAACATTCAGCCCTCTTTCTAAACCACTTCATTTCTGTTCATAAAATGTTTTACGAAAACCACTTTTAACCCGTGAAGGTTAAAATCACTGTACTGTCTCTCTCTCTGTCTATATATATATATATATATATACATACATACATACAAACATATATGCATGCATGCATACATACATTCATACATATATTCATACATACATACATACATACATACATACATTCATACATACATACATACATACATTCATACATACATACATACATACATACATACATTCATACATACATACATACATACATACATTCATACATACATACATACATACATTCATACATACATACATACATACATTCATACATACATACATACAAACATACATTTCATATTTCAAACAGAGAAGAATGTACTTTCATTAGAAAGAACAAGTGTTAATATTCTACATGGAAAAACACTGTGTATTCTGAGAGCCATATGGAAGACGTAAATACACTGTGTGGTCAAATACAGTTTTAGTGTTAAACATGGCCGTAAGTGCAGTAGCCACTAGGTTCTGAAGAGCCTATTTTGCTGTCGGAGTCGTAAAAATTTGCCATACTAGTCTTCAGATTGTGGCGGTGGTGGGTTGAGGAAGCGTCTTTTGCAGGGTTTACGCCGCGTCACTGACTTCGTAGGCAAGGGACTAGACTTGACGCGAGTAAAAAAAATAGTAACAAATTTGAAATTCACGGAAATTTCCAAATATCTTCCTAATACGGCAGAAAATTTTGTCCGGCAATTGGCAATAATGGAGTGAACTTTGTGTGTTACAAGCTGCCTCTGTGTTGATTTATTTTTTCATTTTATTGTTTGTGGTTCTTCGGGAAGAGGATTATTATTATCAGGAGTCCGTCCGTGGATAAAACGTTGCAAAACACTGGTGTAGATCTTAAAGGATGAAGGCAATATTTTCCTTCGGAAGTCCGGAAACCAATTGCCCATAACGCAGCATCATAACTCAGAAGAAATGAGTCTAAAAAGTTTTCCGTAATTTTCATACTTGGTGGTTTAAATAACCAAGAACCGAAGCACGCACTTTGGACCTAGTTCAAAGTCAAGTTTATGAAGACAATTTTTTATTGTTTCTTTTCCTGTTTAAGTATTACAGAAACCAGGCCCTTACAATTATTTCCCAATTTACTACTTCCACTTTAAGTTTGGGTGATTTCTGCTTCATTTTCCGGAAATCCACCTTTCATTTCTAAACTTTAGCGCTGTAGTAATTGAGAATTTTTATATTATCCTTTAACTCTTCCATGTAAACTATGGGATAATATTTAGGATTTTTTTTATTTTGTAATTTTCCTCAATTCAGCGTCTAAATTTCATTCTTAGTGTCATTCTACATCGTATAGTATATATAGCTGGGAAACTGGCATCAAATAAGCCTAACAGACACGTAATCGCCATCCGTAAACAGCGCTTAATCTTACTGCAATAGGCTATGATGCTGTTATTTGTAGCGGTAGGACTAAAAACTTTACAACTCGTTCCAAAACTTACGCCACAGCTATGTTGCCTGATAGTCTTCCAACAAAGTAGAAGAAAGAGGAAGAAAATATTTCATTTATCTGGGTATTTAACCAACATGATGCACAAAATTTGTTTCACTATAAGTTTTATTTCATGCCTCTACATGTTTCGAGCACATGTGCTCATCATCAGGAGGTCAAAATTGCATTACACAGCTTCTGGTATCATCACACCTATAGGTGGCCGTCTCGTGCAATTTTGACCTCCTGATTATGAACATATGTGCTCGAAACATGTAGAGGCATGAAATAAAACTTATTGTGAAACAGATTTTGTACATCAAGTTGGTTAATTACTGAGATAAATATACTGCGATGCACGGTCAACAAAACATCAAAATATTTTATGTTTATGGTTCCGTGCATCGCTGATCTATATTAATAAATGTCCAACGAGATGCAACACAAAGCAGTCTATTTATTATTCTGCAAGTTCATTCTACATGTTTCCGGTGTCAAACACACCCATCATCAGGAGTACACAAAACTGTAACTACAGCCTCCGGTACTGGTGAAGCTATTTCCCTCAAACGTGGCCAAGTTACTTGGACACGCTGGATGTAGGCAGCTGCACAAAAATTATGACCAGTACCGGAGGCTGTAGTTACAGTTTTGTGTACTCCTGATAATGGGTGTGGTTGACACCCGAAATATGTAGAGTGAACTTGCAGAGTAATAAATAGACTGATTTGTGTTGCATCTCGTTGGACAATAGTTAATATAGGAAGAAAATATTTAGAAGGCTGCTGGATAAGATTAAAGTTTAGCAGCACACATTGCAATTCTGCTGTCATAACAGAAATAGACAAGCAGAAAATTTAAAAAATTGGGATGTCTTCAGCTTACTCAATCTTTACTCATTAGAATTTCTGACAAAGGAATGGGCAATAATCCCAAGAATCTGAGATCGTAAGATAAACAAGACCCTTGCTTACTTCTTAATCACACACATACAGGCATTTTTTTATCGAGCGAGTTAAATTCTTCTTCAGACCATCAAATAGTTTCTTGCACAAAATAGTCATGAATTTATACTCACCTTTACAATAGCTTTCAGGAAATATTTTCTAGTATTTCTACGATTTTTTGACAGCGATCAATGACTGGTGTGATATTTTAACATTCTCAAAAGACTTGTGAAAACGATTGATATAAGTATTTATAAAATTATGATAAAATATTTTCCATATTATATTATGCCTAAAGTAATCACCTAAGAACACATAACTTCCTTCAAGTGAGTGAATCTGTATTTTTCTCTCAAATTTTAAACACTCTTCCGAGTCAATATGGGAAATAATTTTTCTGCTGACATAAAAGTCTCTGATTGGGACGTTAGGATCACAGAAACGTGTTTCTTGAATGTAATTTTTGATTCATACAGTAAGTTTCCTGAACAACAATGTCTGCTGATATAATGTTATTTTTGGATAAGAATTTATGCGTTTATATGTGCTTTCAGAAAACGAATTTTTCCTCACATGATTTTTCTGAATTCGAATTTCAGTAAGTACGAATTTTCTAAGTAAACTAGGATTATAGTTGATACAATCTTAAGCACAGTTATAAAATTTCATATGTGGGTGTGTTCAAGTCGTAATTGACATTCTAAGTTAAACGAAAAATTATAAATTACTAACCATAAACAATTAAGGTCAAAGAGTTCTATTATTTTGCTTTAATTGTTGTCGCGAACCAGGACAAGAACGGACACAGCACTGTCTACGAAACAATGTACCTCAGTTCATGGCGACGTGTTAATATCAGTTATAAAATTCATCTTGAATATTAATGTGTTATAGAAAAGGGTAAAATGCCACTCCCGCACCAAACAAAATAAAAGGCATCGAAAGAAAGAATCTAATACTTTTGTGTCATTTACTGTGTCTAAAAATCAGCATCTAACACCGAGTCGAGCTCACAGACCAAGCAAGTCTATATGCAAACGCATTGACGTCTGCAGAACTTCTGTCAATGTGCGTGAACGCATTGAATATAATGGCACTGTAAAGGTAAAGCAATCCCATGGCAGGCCTGGACAGGCCCGGAGGGTTCCAGGAGGCTGTGGTTCCCAGATTTCATGACAATCGGCACATGAAGGTGGTAAGGTTGTCAGCCCTACGCACCGGCCGCCTTTACCCCCAGGAAATTTTCTTGGTACACATTTCTTTTAGAGGTTGATTCAACCCCAGGGCCATAGTGCGGCCGGAAGGATTATGTCAATGAAAAATTCCAGTGACACCATCGGGAATTGAACCCGCGACCTTCCGGCATGTAGCACAGGGAATCGACCAACTGCACCACCGCGTACCCCATAATGGCATTGTAGATCTCTTTTTTTTTAATGGTATATGTGTGTCCAATCATTCCAACTCACTTGCAAATATGTAAAAAATATATTTGCCTGCAGTACTAAATACTAAGTACGTGCTGATTTTAAACAACGTTAAACGTAATGCACATGGCATTACTCTTTTCTGGGACGCAATAGCGTGTGGAATGTTGGATTCTCTTAGCGTTTCGTAGAAAATTTTCGTTTCTGTCTCCTAAAGATGCTGTCAGTAGGCTGCACCGACATTTTTGTTAAGCTTGTTCGAGGAGTCCCATTAAAAAAAGAGAGCACTCTTCAGAGTAACAACCGTGAATATCTCGCATCTCTCGAAACATTCATAATGTGTCACAAGACACGGGATTCATGCTGCAAGGATGTACGACATGGGGAATTCCCCAGCACCGTGTCGATGATGTGTGGGTGTAGGCGCTATGGAAGCGGACGTCCGTCGGGCTGGACCAGAGCGCTTCCGTTCGACCTTCGTTTCAAATGACGAGGCCAACCTCTCTCCGCAGGATATGGCTCACGGAACTTACTTGTGGTGTGGTTTATTGGAGCGTGTGAATACAACAGCCTTACATCTGCTCATGTCTTACGAAACTTATTCTATGTTTTTAATATGACGATCAGTCAATACACTTAGAACGTGTATGGACACAATGACGGCAACAAAGGCACTTTCCACGCATTCTATTAGTTTCTTTCGAAGGGCATCATTATGTCTCTATAACGGACTGAATTATTAGAATAATTATCGTCAAACACAACTACACTTATTTTGTACCAATATTAATTTAAAAATAAGTTAAAATTTTCGGCTCAAAATTTATATCCTCTGAATCTATATGAAAATATAAAAGGAAAATTTATTATTACGTCAGCGCCTTTAGTGTGAGACGTCCCCTTTACATAGTTCATTTAAAATAGATAATTTTGTTTAAACGTTTCTTTGTTGTGGATAAATTTTTATTTATTATTTGTGTTTTTTAAAGCTATGAGAGCTTAAAATAAAACAATGGCTTGAAAACACAGCTAATCAATAAAATAATTTAGCTGCAACAAAATTATTAAATGGAACTAACAATTGTAGATGAAATAGGTAAAGATAAGATCCCACATTGAAGACATACAAAAACTCGTACATTGCCCGAAAAATATTCAGGCACCGTTGATAAAGTAAAATCAATTGAAATCAGTGCTCTAGAGCAATGGCTTCCGCAGGGCACCTTACAAGCATTGTACCACTCCCATGTCTGATATGTGCAGTTAATATCACTTGGATATTAAAGACGGAAATATCATTTCCGTCATTTCCATTTAGATTGAGCAGTTGTTGTTTATTGTTTACACAGAACAACATTGCTAATGAAATGTACACCTTGTAGAAAAGATGCTCAGGTGAGAATGGGCAAAGTGCCAAGGTCCTTTCATCATCTCAGTACGCAGTAGAACGAGATTCAAACAATGAAATGTAATATCGAATTGCAGTGACAGGCGTGGTCATGTAGTGAGTCCCTGTCACCACGGCATGGCGCGTCCTCAGGTTGCGGATGGAGGAACGGCCTGCTTTATGGAGGGTAGCTGCGAATATATTGAATAAGCAGTCGCGGACAGCCGACGAGGGGTGGTCCTCCAGCTTGGGGGTTAGGCGAGGTGCTAACAACCCCTCCCTGTAAAATACGTATGTTAAGAAACACGCACATGCGAGATAATTACCCTGGAGACAAAACAATCCGGAGGTAAACTACTCCACCACTCGGATCTTTTTAGGGGAAACATCGCGCAGCATACAAAGAGAGATGAAAATAGGTACTTGGAACTTTAGGAGTCTTTATAGGGCAGGGTCCCTTAAGACATTAGCGAGGTATAAATTAGATGTAGTGGATGTGCAGGAATTCAAGTGGGACAAAGAGGGCACAGTAAGAGCAGGCGATTATGATTTTTTCTACGGGAAAGGAAATGAAAATCATCAATTGGGAACGGGGTTTTTTTTTGTACACCGTAGAATAGTATCAGCAGTGAAGAGTGTAGAGTTTGTTAGCGATAGGTTGTCATAAGTAGTGCTGAGAGGTCGCTGGCATAATATTATTGTTGTAAATGTGCATGCACCAAGTGAGGAAAAAAGTGATGAGTCAAAACATAGTTTTTATGAGGAAGTAGAGCAAGTGTTCGATCATTTTCCGAAATGTCATATAAAAATGTTACTAGGAGACTTTAATGCAAAAGTGGGGAGAGAGAATATTTTCAAACCAAAAATTGGACAGAAGAGTCACCATCAGGATAGTAATTACAATGGGGTTAGACTAGTTAACTTCGCTACATCAAAAAATCTGGGTAAGAGCACGATGTTCCCCCACTGGAACATTCATAAATACACCTGAACCTCCCCTGATGGTAAAACTCACAACCAGATTGACCACGTATTGATAGACAGGAGATGGCATTCGAGTGTACTGGATGTGCG
>Ga0136643_10015414_pt1 | contig 11488 bp, 4 predicted proteins | sample TergutLab28metaG_FD_96883 | JGI IMG/M metagenome (GOLD analysis project Ga0136643, IMG submission 96883) | Labiotermes labralis P1 segment gut microbial communities from Petit-Saut dam, French Guiana - Lab288 P1 (version 3) (version 3) | ecosystem: Host-associated > Arthropoda: Insects >...
GGGTAAAGTGCGGCCGGGGCATGCTGCTGACCACTCACCCCCTTCTAGTGCCGCGGTCATGGAAGAGTAGAGCTATACCTCTACCCACCCTCTGGGCCACACCGGGCTTGTAACGGGATCACTTTACCTTTTTACATATCATTTACGTCCCCAAGTGATTCTTTAAGATGAATAATTTTCATGCTTTGAAAATATGGGTAATATTAAAACGTGACTTTTTTAACTTATATACCTGTGTGCACTATAATTTTCTGTCAGTAACATTTTTTTTCTCACATTATCTAGTTATTCTGTTGTGTTCAGCCTTTAATAAATATTTGATATGTGGTCCATTTAAAAGGGAACTAGATTTCATTGTTTTTACTTCAGTACACAGTGAGAAATGATGAAACGTTTTTGTAAATATTCTGATGTGAGAAGTTAAGTTAAAGACATATCATACAAATTCACAGAAGTTTTCCTGACTTTCTCTCTCTGTTTATAGATCTGAAGCCTTCCTAATTAACATCAAATAAATTTTATGGCTCTTGTACCCAGAAATTAAACTGTTTGTTAGAAGGAGGTGTTACATATTTTCACTGATGATACTTTGGAGTAACGTGAGGTTCGAAGTGACCTGACTGTTGAATAGCAGTTAAAAAATTAGGAAATGTGAAAAATCAGCATATTTGGTGTGGAAGCATTATGTACTACAGTGAAATTTTATTTATAGTAAAATTTTGTTTATGAGAGTGGCTTTGAACATGATATGGTGGAATTGTAATACATAGGGAAAGGGGACAGACGTAAACATTAGAATTGTATTGAATAGTGCTCTTAAACAAAAACACCTTAAATTGGAATTGCAGCATCTGTTAATTACTAGTTTTTGTGTTTGCGAATGGCACATTTGTTGCATGGTGCTCATAGTATGTGGTAAAAACACATGTTATGTGTCTGAGTTTTTCAAAAAGCATTCTTTGACTGAGTGTTTCAAAAAGTAATCTGTGTGCATGCATATATATGTATATATATATATATATATCTGTGTGTGTGTGTGTGTGTGTGTGTGTGTTTGAGAGAGAGGCCACGTAATCTGGTATGGACCTACAAGTGTTGAAATATGACTGTGGCTACCACTGCCACTGTCACCACCACCATCACCATCACCGCCACGATTTTTCTGTTCTCAGGTGTGGAATTATAAGCAGAGGCGATGCATCTTCACATTACTTGGACATTTGGATTATATCCGAACCACAACGTTTCATCATGAATATCCATGGATCTTGAGTGCATCAGATGACCAAACCATACGCATCTGGAATTGGCAGAGCCGTACATGCATCTGTGTTCTTACTGGGCATAACCACTATGTAATGTGTGCTCAGTTTCATCCCAGTGATGATATTGTGGTGTCTGCCTCGCTTGATCAGACGGTGCGAGTGTGGGACATCTCAGGTATAGCCAACCGTCTAGAAGGTACGAGCATGGGCAGGTAGTTGCTCTAGAAACTTTTGCATGGGTGTCAGTATGGTTTTTGTTGACTGGCTGCAATATCACAAAAAAAATGTGTACATATATACACTGGAACTATGTTAAGAAATCACAGAAAGGAAGTTAGTTACTTTATTGGTTGTGGCCTGGATTTTTGTTTGGGAAATATCTGATATAAATCTGTATCATGTGATCATCCTGATCAATAATTTAAATGGTTTCCCTCATTTACCAGGTTTTGTTGTGTTGGTGTTTTCTGATGTGCCTTCACTATTTCGTTCCAAATCCATATTGAAAGTTATTGGCATCCCATGGACTGCATTTCATGTTAGTTGATTAGAAAGGCTTTCACAACCATACTTTTCTGTAACTGACTTTTAAATTTGTCCTCTATCCCATCAAAAGCATCTGCAGTGGCTCTGGGGCCTGCCTAACTTCCTGTTTAATTGGTATTAACAGCTTTTTCTCCAGGGTGTGGAGAGGCCAGGGTGTGAAGCTGAACATCTGTGTGTAGGTAAAGGTACAATTGTCCCTGTCCATGGCATGAAGACATATACGGGGAGTACAGGTACAGATAGAGGCAGAGGCTAACTTCATGCACTGGCTGCTTTACGCCCTGTACCAATTCATTAGTACTGAGGTTAAGACTGAATGGAGCTAGATCTCCACCCCCTCGCATGTCTCTATGGCGTCCACAAGGGCAATTATGTTACTCTCTCTTGTGAGGGTGGGATGATTTTTGTGCTAAGAGAGGGTTTCAAAGGGTACTGTCTAGTCTTCTTGCCCATCATATTACCTTCTTACTCCTTTGTGTGTCTTGTGTATTTATGTCTCCTTAATTGGACCAATTTTTATTCTGAATGTGTTGCACATCATTCTCATAGTAACCATAATGTCTGTGTCAGTGAATGTGCCATATCTTTGTTTATAATGATAATACTATTATTCTAGGGGTATGTGTTTCTTATAGGTTTATATATTTCTTAGAAATTAAGGTCCTATAAATTGATTGGGTGCCTTTTTCATCAGCAGAGGTCTTTCCTATCTCAGGTGCTGTCCAGTGTTCACAGCAAAACTTCCAACTTGTGTTTCCCTACAGGGAACTTGATAGTGAAGGTTGAATGGACCCTTTTCACTGCCTTTGTATGTGGGTATAAGTGCTGTGCCTAGACCATAAGCCAATGCATTCATGCAGTAGTGTGTGCAGGGCACAGATGGTACCAACTTCCTAACATTAGTACATCTGGTGGTTTGGCTGTGCTGTTGTCACAAGTTACAGCTGACTCTTTGCAATGATGTGCTCAACCACAAGTTCCCTGCAGAAGCACTGTAGTCCCACTTGATATGTTTGCATGGTACAAAGTTGGGGGACCGTGGACCGGTTTTGCCCTGGCAGGGGCCTAAAGGCACAGCACATTGGTGGTGTAGGTGAGGGGCCTTAGACTGATGTAATACATAGTCCATATGAATAATTTAAAAAATTAACGTGGGATACATGCCACTTAAGCAGTATTGCTCTTCCCTTTTCATAATTTTAAACATAAATAAGTTTTTTTTGTAAAACTTTATTCCAAAGATTGTTTATAAATATATTCAGAATGTAATATTGGTTGTATTATGTAAATTTCTGTCTTCATTTCTGTATATGTAGTTCTCAACTGGGCCATGAAAAAAGGTGAAAAAACTTCAGTGCACCAGTGGTGAAACATGTTTATTCTTTTGTTCCATCTTACTTAAAATTTGAATTTCTTGGGGCAGAAAGTTAAAACATTACCATTGTCTTCTATGTAAGTCAAAATAGTTATGGAAATACATTTTACCTTATTGTTGTTTGGAGTTGAATTGCATCAGCTTTGTGGTTTGCTGAGTGTACGTATAGATAATCTTGGTTGTACTTGTGTTACTAGGCCCAAAATGAAGGGCTTCTCATTAAGTGAAGTTTGATGCTTTGGTGGCAAGATAACAGAAATATAATGAATTTCCTCAGGAAAAGTATAGTCAGCTTGCATTCTAGTGAACAAAGTTTTAATTCTTTCTATAAAAAAATTTGGTCTTTCAGTAATAAGTTCATAAGTACATTTTTGATTCTGCTGAGGAAACCTCTAGGAAAGAGCCAGTTGAAAGAATGGGAAGGAGGTGGGAGGACAGTATTAAAATGGATACCATGGCTGTAAGTTATGAGGATGGTAGGTAATTAGAAACTAGTTAGCTTATGTCATTACTGGTGTAGAAGCTTCTGGTTCTGCTGCCTAAGTATTGGTTATGATACTGCTGGAAGCTGAACTTGGATACTGGTATTGGTAAAATGACAAACCACTAGATATGTCATGAGGTGGTAAATTAAACTTGACTTGAGAATTTATACTGGTTATGGCTATGAGCAATGCAGTATGGCTGGCACCCTTTAAGAGCAACTGCCTGCTCAGGTGTACTTGATTTCTTTTAATTAGGAAGATTATTAGTGTGTGACTGATTTGATGTATATGAAACTAACACATTTACAATAGGGATGTTTCTTTAAAGCAAAATGTTTCATGTTACTTCTCCCTCCCATCTCTCTTGCATCTTGTCTCTTACAAAATAATAATCCATGTAATATAAATCATTAGTGGTAAGGGCATTGGACCTGCTTATTCTACGTTTAAATGATGTTATAGTGTGTACATTTAGAAGGAAGCCATTTCTGAAATATACAGACACTCCCTGACATAAGCAGTTTTAAGGTATGCATTTTAGACTTACACAGTCTTTGACATCCTAAAAAATACTGAAATAATAACAATTTTGGCACATGCACCAAATTTTTCTGTGAGGGACTGAAAGCATGAGAAAATGAAGGTGGCGGACGAATGCTTGTGAGTGATAATGCAGGTGGCAGGGTGGTCCTACTGTGGCCGATCAGTTTCCTGGGTGATGGAGTTCTAATTTAAAGTACACCCTCTTGTATATATGTATATAGTTGACCATATGTACTCTCAGTTATGACTAGTGCAGATTTTGACTTGTGCTGGACCTTCTGAAGCATACCTGTTGTGTGTGTCAGAGAGTGTCTGTATAATGGCGTGGATACTGCTGCTTGCATTAATAAATTGTAACTATTCCAGACCTTTAATTAATGTTGTAGTGAAGTTCAGTCTTGTGTACAGAGAGGTTTGATACCGTGTCTGCAAGGTGCCTCTGACTATTATAGTTGCAGTTCTCTTTGTCTTTCGATTGGTTTCTGTGAAGTGTATACACAATTACTGATGAGTGGATGACATAATATCGTCATACCATGATCTGTATGCCGTTGAATTTGGCTGTTTAATATTCATAGATGGACAACACTTCAGATACATAAAGTAGAGGACCAACTGGATGCAACAATAACAATTTATTGATCTTCAAATTAGCTCATCATGTTTCAGGCAATACTTTGCCCATCTTCAGGAGCGCAAGACTGTGACTTACGGCATGTGCGGCAGCACAGACATAGTCCATGCCGCCGCACTCCAGGCCTCCGACCGACAACAATCTGGGGACATTGTACCACATGCTGTAAGTCACAGTCTTGCGCTCCTGAAGATGGGCAAAGTATTGCCCAAAACATGTTGAGCTAATTTGAAGATCAATAAATTGTTATTGTTGCATCTAATTGGTCCTCTACTTTATTTATATTGATGATGCACCCAAACACACATCAAACACTTTAGATAGATATCAAAATACAAATCAAAGTGTGTTTAAGTGAATTGCTTGCTAGAAGTTTACCTTCATTGTTATAATAAGGGCACAGCTGCAGTATTGTACATAAATCATTCATATGTAAGAATTTGAGTTCTTTACTTAAAATCTTTATTCTTTGTACATAGAAATTTGATGTTTGAATTATGAAAACAGAGAAATTACTTTCCTTTTAACCCAGGCTTACAGCATTAAACTTGGTAAGTAATACTACAAGAACTTTCTTGTTTTCGTAGTTACTGTGATTAAAAAAACCTCTCAAGTTCTTAGTGATCTGGTTTAGAGAAAGCAAATATCAGTTTTGTGTGATAATATTTTTTAATACTTATACTGCAGTGTGTTGAATAATTTTATTTATTTTATGTTAGTCATTTGTGTATATTTATTATTGGTTTAAGACTGTGTAGTTTGATGAAAATATTAAAGTAACTTAAAATCTATTCAGAACTGCAAGCTTGCTAAGCGTTCTTCTTCAATGTGCTGTGGCAATATTGTAGGCCTTCGTAAGAAGAATGTGGCACCAGGACCAGGAGGTTTGGATGATCACCTTAAGAACCCAGGAACAACAGACTTGTTTGGGCAAGCAGATGCTGTTGTGAAACATGTCTTGGAGGGCCATGACAGGGGTGTGAACTGGGCCTGCTTCCATCCCACCCTTCCTTTGATTGTGTCAGGAGCAGATGACAGGCAGATTAAACTGTGGAGGATGAATGAAGCTAAAGTAAGTGTGGCTATTTGTGGTGTATGTTGTGCACAGTGATGTTGATGGAGTATGATATTGGACTCTTTTACTGGAATGGAATTGCCAAAGTTTAGCTACCCTCAGCCCTTTTGGAAGGGTCTGGTTATAGTGCAGTCTCCCCTGTACTTGTGTCAAACAGGAATCTGGTATATTCATCTGTCAAAATGTATTATAGGTGGTGCATATTTTCCTGCATTCAGGCATGTATTGCAGGATATTGTAGATCATAGTGGATGTCAAGTTTTTCTTGACATTTGCAGATGTGTAATTCAGTGTCCTTTTGCAAACCTGGCTCCCATTGATTGGTTGTTAGCTTCTGATATGTTTTAGAAATGGTTTATGTATTAGTGTCCTCATTTTGCATGTGAACAAGCCATTTTTAAGCTGTACGCGAGTGATTCATAGAAATCAGCGTAATATGATGGAAAGGTAAAGAAAGCAAACTTGTTCCTATGCATGCTATGAAGGCATACAGGGGAATAAGAGGTGTAACTTCATCCCTAACTTTGGCACAAGATGGGGGTATATGGTCACCTTCACGCTTCACCCACTGGTACACATCGAATAAGAGGTTGCATGGGCTCCAGAACTGGTCTGCTGAGCAAATTGTCTGCAGTGGTAATGCTTGCAACTTTGATTTTGGCAGTTTCCATCTCAGATCTTTGATAAAACTCAGAAAATTATTATTTACTGTGGTTTTATTGAGTCCTCACATGCTGAATGGTACTGGGATAGTACCCTAAAGAGGGCCACAATTCATCCATTTCCATTTCACTGGATGTGATATGTCCTGTCTTATGATTTTGTGCTACACAAATTCTGCAACTGATACAGGGCCATTAAGTAGCCCATGTGCGGCATGGAGATCTGTTTCAACACATAAAGTCTTACAGAATTGTAGGGATAACAGACCTGCGTATACTGTCGGTGCTTTGTTATAGGGAGTGATTTATAAATAAACTTCGTGTCATTTATAAATATTTTGTAATTATTGGGTGGTTGGGCATTACTTGTGTAACATTTTTTATTGTTTTGTTTACTTGCATTTTAGTGAAAATATATGTATATATTAAATTTTACAGGCTTGGGAGGTGGACACTTGCCGTGGTCACTATAACAACGTTTCATGTGTGCTGTTTCACCCGCGTCAAGAACTCATTCTCTCCAACTCTGAGGACAAGAGTATCCGTGTGTGGGACATGACCAAACGTACTTGCCTGCATACGTTCAGACGTGAACATGAACGCTTCTGGGTGTTAGCTGCCCACCCTTCCCTCAATCTGTTTGCTGCTGGTCATGATTCTGGCATGATCATTTTCAAGGTTAGTATTTAATACACTCTGATAAGTAAGGTAATAAGGATGATTGTAGAGCATGTAGATCAGGAAATCAGCAGAGAAAGACATGTAGAATGTTGGTCAGTAAATCAGCAATAGTGCAAAATTAAGAATGGACTTCTAGGTTTGTCACAATCTACGGAAAATGTTAGCACATGTGATTCGTGCTTCCACTGTGTTGCAGATGAGATCTTTGCTCTTGTGGGATGTTATTCAACATCGATTGGTAGTTAGTTACTGACGTTTCGGGACAACCTGTCAGTCCCATCTACAGCAATGCGTAACATCCCAGAAGAATGAAGATCTCAAATTTCTTCATGTAGCTTCCAACTCAAAGAGAAATGCTTAATGGTGATTGTGCATAATGAAAACTAGGGGTTGGAACTTCAAAATGAAGTGGTTTGGATAATTTCCCCACAATCTTTCAGTTTGTTTTTTGTGTGAGAGTTGTAGTTAAAAGAGAGATGTGTTGTTTTGGCACAGTTGGAGAGAGAACGTCCAGCGTATGCTGTCCATGGAAATATATTGTACTATGTGAAAGATCGGTTCCTCCGTAAACTAGACTTTACCACATCCAAGGATACAGCTGTGATGCAACTTAGAGGTGGTGGTCGCACACCTGTGCACAGGTATTTAGTCAATATTAGTGTGGTTTATTGAAAGTGTTCAATGTAATGAATAGTAAGTAATAAAACAAATTTCTGAATATTAAGTAATTGGTTGTTCTTATTACTTTCTTCTTTACTTTGTATCCGAAGTTGGCATGGGGATGTTACTGTACTCAGATTTTCTGCATGGAATTAGTGGACATGCAGAGAGGTATTTGCATGGGGTTAGTTCAAATGAAGTCCATTTGGGATTGTTCTGGGTGAAACGATAGAGGCAGTTAAGTATAGTCTCAACGAGCAATGAGTTAGGCATCCTATTGACGCATCAGCTGATGGATTCACTCTGCAAAGAATTTCCTGGGCTGCTGCTGGAACTGTCGTGCCACTGTGGCCTTGGCTTCTTTATCCAACGTTGATCTAAAACACATTAGTGTCTTCTTAATGGGGCCTGAGGACATGGAAGGCACACAGTTAAATGTCTGGGTTGCTTGGAAGATGCTCCAGCACCTACCAGCACTTTTGAGAGCAGCATTTTTGGTACAGTATGGGCAACATGGGGACGGGAATTTTCTTCCAATGTGATGATCCCCATTATCAGCATGCCAGGTTTGCCCCATGTTGGTGGCAACATTAATATCTCAGTGGATCTCAGAATAGCACTGTGTTTTAATGGTAATGTCATGAACATTTGTGTCAAGTAAAAGATATTTGCAGTGATTCCAACAGCAACAAAGGGGAGTTCTTTTTGGAAGGGATATGCTGGCTGATGTGTCAGCGGGATGTTTGCATCAGTGCTTGTGGCATTCCCGATACCATACTTCTAAAATGATTAAATAGCTATCAGTTTTTCAGCCTAACTGATCACTGCTTTGTAGGTACACCAGAAGTCACTGAAATAACGTTAGTAATTGATTCATACAAAGCGTCTCAAATTCACATTGGTGTTAAGCAACATATTAGTGTGACTGTAGGCTTAATCTCACTGGTCATTGTCTAACAACTACTACATGCATTAAGTGAAAACTTTATATGTTCGGAATCCTAAGACTTGCATTTTAATGAAGATGTTTATTCCCTCCCCTTTCCCACAATTTTTTTTTCTCTTCTGTTTGTGAGAAAACAAAGGTTGATAAATGGCAGCAGTATTAATCACATCTGAACATTGTTGCAACCAAGACTGATTCTTTTTGAATGTTACATTTTCCCACTCTTGTTGTATGAGTTTGCAAGCATATACACATGTATGTATACCTTGATATGCAGGAAGACTGAAGTGCAGATGTTCTGTTGAAATGTTAGCCATAATTAGATTTTGCTATACTTAAGGTGCAGTGTTGTTTCGATAGAGAAGCTGAAGACCTTGTGAGTTTGTAAATTCTAAGAATCTGGTAACTTTTGAACTGTCTTATGGATGAATTGTGTTATGTTTGTTGCAGTATGTCATATAACCCAGCAGAGAATGCTGTTCTCTTGTGTACAAGGACCAGCAATGTGGAGAACAGCTCATATGATCTGTATGGCATTCCCAAAGACTCAGACAGTCAGAATCCTGAATCTCCAGAAAGCAAGCGTTCCTCAGGTGTTACTGCCATATGGGTAGCGAGAAATCGCTTTGCAGTTTTGGACCGCACACACTCGGTATGATTGATAGTTTGTCGTGCATTCTTTGCACAAAGTGCATAATGAGGAGGTAGTGTCTGTCCACCATTATGCTTCTTTTATTTCCCAAACTACTCTTTGGATTTTATTGAAGTTGGTATTGGCAGTTTACAATGAAATTTGTTAGGGAAATTTACTAGTGCCTTATATTGGTCCAGAATTTTTAATAACCAATTGTGAGAGTCTGAAATACAATGAACAGTAGGTCAGAATTGAGACTAAATGTAATATATATATATATATTGATATTTCCAGTTGATGATAAAGAATCTGAAAAATGAGGTGACCAAGAAAGTTCAGACTCCAAACTGTGATGAAATTTTCTATGCTGGCACTGGAATGTTGCTGCTGAGGGATTCAGATGGAGTGACCTTGTTTGATGTTCAGCAGAAGAGGTGAGTTCCTCTGTTCTGTTTTCACATAGCATTTATTACATCTTGTCCTTGGGAATGTCCCCAATTTGAGTCCTGGCTGATAAATGGTTAGTAACCTGACTGCAGTTTATCATGGAGTTGAAGTATCTCCATTGTGCGTTGAAATATGCTGTAATCACTCAGTACATTATACTCCTAAATATACCATTAGAATACATTTGTCACTTACTTTGAGCTTAGAAAGTTCCATATTCTCCACATGACTTTGTGGGTTCTGTGATGACATTTTGGCTGATTCCTGCCAACAGTCTGAAAACATGCATTTTGCTAATAGTTCTGCATCACTGTGGCTCTAGTTGTGCTCAATATTGTAGTGTGGTCTTATAGAACATGTTACTGAACACTACACCCAAATACATTGACTTCACATTCATGTATAACTAAAAAAAACCAGGTGTTTGCTTATGCTGATTTTTACCAGATAAGTGCACATGAACCTTGGGATTAACATATCAGAATAAGAGGCTTTAACTGGCTAGACGTCCAGTTGGTGAAAATTTATTGGTGTTGTTTATAAATTGCAGTTGGAATTGTACTTCTCTCTTGTTCTAATATACTGCATCTGGTGGTTTGTATGACTGGTGCTGGTGTCTTTGTCTTTGATTGCATCAGACTACATCCTTTTTAATCAGTAATTATAAAAATGAGATCTGTGTTTAAAATCTAAGTTTGTTCCATCAGAACTCTGGCACAGGTGAAGATTTCCAAAGGTCGGTATGTGGTGTGGTCAGCTGATATGTCCCATGTTGCTCTGTTGGCTAAACACACCGTTAACATCTGCAACCGTCGGCTGGAGTCCCTCTGCTCTATTCATGAGAACACACGTGTGAAGTCAGGAGCTTGGGATGACAGTGGGGTGTTCATTTACACTACAAGTAACCACATCAAGTATGCCATCTCTAATGGGTAAGCGTATGATGATAACTTTATGTGAAAATTCCTCTGTACAACATGATTGGATTGCATGTGTCCTATAGTTCTTCATACCTAATCAAATAAGGGCAGTACTGGTTAATAATTGTATGAAAAAGAGATGTAAAATTTAACATATACAGTAAAGTGTATATTTTATTAGCCTCTCTTTAAGAGGATTTGAGTTTGGGAGGGGAGGGGAGGGGTGCAGAGAACTTAGTATTAACATGACTTGTATTTGGGAGATGAAGGCTCTTTACATTTCATCTAGGGAATCAGGCTACTCTGTTGTAAGTTCTTATAATAAAAGCCAACGAGATGCATTATTTCTCAACTTCATTTAGTTAAGAACGCTACATGTTTCAGACAGATTTACTGTCCATCATCAGGAGTCTTAATACTGTATTAACAGCAGTAGGTATTTGTCATACTGGTTATGTTGACTGTCTGCTAGCTGTCAGTGTGACAAATACCTACTGCTGTGAATACAGTATTAAGACTCCTGATGATGGACAGTAAATCTGTCTGAAACATGTAGCGTTCTTAACTAAATGAAGTTGAGAAATAATGCATCTCGTTGGCTTTTATTATAAGAAC
>Ga0136643_10015415_pt1 | contig 11488 bp, 10 predicted proteins | sample TergutLab28metaG_FD_96883 | JGI IMG/M metagenome (GOLD analysis project Ga0136643, IMG submission 96883) | Labiotermes labralis P1 segment gut microbial communities from Petit-Saut dam, French Guiana - Lab288 P1 (version 3) (version 3) | ecosystem: Host-associated > Arthropoda: Insects >...
CTCAGCAAGCGAACGTCCGCAGATCCATTCCTTAGACCGCACAGCCACCGTGATTTTTATTACTACTTAGAAATGGCTCGGAGCCTAAAACGCTTTGGACAGGCTAGTTCAATGTTCTCTTACCAAGAGACTCGTGTAATCGGAAGGCCAGTCCAACTGTACGACCGTTGTTCTAATCTGAGACTTGGTGATATTTCCTGCGGTCGTCCACTGATCCTTTACTGGGGTTCCAATTCATCATTCCCGATAACTATCCACAGTCTTACACATTTCCAAGAGTCACGAACGCGCCTTCGGCTGAAAGTGCAGTGCCAAGTGGTAAGGGGCGGTAGTCAGTTTCAGCAAATAAGTAGTCCAAATCGCACTTTTTCCTTGCTGTTTTACAGAAAATTACACCAACATTTCTGTGTATCTAAGCCCAATTTAGCCTTACTAGAAATTTGTTAATCTCTCCGTAAACCTCTTCCTTTTCTTAAATTGATGTTCATTTTCATGGTTAGAGTAACACGCCACTCTAACCTGTTTTGAATGTTTAATTAATTCGATACACTTAAAATCCAGGTTTTAGGCGCGTTCGCAAAATTTTGAAAAACGACCATTAGCTGCGTCATGTCTGACCGTTCGCGTGGGATAATTCGGCTTTCACTGGACGGATATTAGTGAAATTTTATATTTGTGGGTCGTTAGAAAATCTGTCTAAAAAATCGTTTCATTAATACCTGACAAGAATAACGGATACGACACATGGAAACCATTAAACATGTTTATCATATCTCGGACAATTCTAATTAGAATAAGAATTATTGGAGACAGCATTGTAGAGAAAATCAAAACACACATTTTATGTTCTAATAGCTTTTTCGAAATGGTGCCGTTAATGAGACAACGCGAAAAAAATGTTGTAGAGTCGGACAGGCCACAGATGGCAATACAATTTATCGCATACGCAATGCATGCTGAATACCAAAAGCTACAAACACACACTCAGAATATGCAATAATTATTGCTTCTCTACTGCAAAATTGGTAGCACGAACGCGCCTCAATGTTATGTTACATACACGTCGCCTTTCTTGTTAAATGTCTCTTTTACCATGATTATTCTCTCTCTCTCTCTCTCTCTGGCTAGATCCCCCAAGCGGTCCTTCCTGTACGTGCTGAATGCAGTGCCCATCTCGTCGTTGTTTATCTAACTATCCTAATAGAATTTGGTAAACGGTAAACATTAACGAGTTTTCCCATTACACAATTTTCTGCACCTTCTGTTACTTCCTCTCTCTCTCTCACTTAGTAAAGTTTCCTTTTTGTCACCGTTTTCACAAAGGCTCTCATTCCTGTTTTTGACTCTTGCCTAGGAGACCAAGTTTCACACACATCGCTGTGACAGTTACATACAAAATTCTGAAGGCACAGGTAAGACTAAAAATGATGCGATACAGTTGCGCTGCAGGTCGGATTTATAGGGAAATTAACATTGAAATCACATGCAAATGCTACTTGTAAATGCTAAACCCGCGCTGTTACTTATAAGTCCAGAATTTCTCTGTTCTTTCCTGAAATTATTTACTAAATATTTAAATTTTTTACAGTGCAATTCTGTTACGGAAAGTCTGTGTCTGTCCTGACGACACGACCGAGGTATTTGTTATGAAAACGAAAGTATATTTGGTCTCTGCAACAAAATTTGCCATGTGTCATAAAAACCATTCACTTGAATTCTGCGAAGTTTTTCAAGTACATCCAGTAAAATACAGGCCCCGTATGTTTAGCGTATTTCATATAAATAAGGGCTACTCTCAAGATATTATCTTTGTGTATGTGTTGATTGGAAACCACGCACTAACAGTGCTGCTTTATTTGAGAATACATCATCGTAGTACAAACGTAAGCTTATCTCCTTTATTTATCCATATATTTCTGATCTGTTTCCGCCTTACAACTGCCGTGAGGGAGATTATAATTATCTCATTATTAGAGGAAGAATACCGAAGGTTTTAACGACTCAATTACATTGTATTGTTTAAAACTTCAGTATTATTTCCCTATGTATATAGCAATTTGATTTCCCTTATGATTTTCCTAGGGCTGAACATGTCGGCAGTTTTTATGTGAATAAAGTTTAGATGCTTTATTGTAAACTATTATGATGTTTTGTTAAATAAAGTACATATTTGCTTCTTGACTTTCGTTATGAGGATCAAGAATGTACGGTCACAGCTTGTAATGTTATACTGTTCTATTATTGCAGCAGAGAGTCTGAGTAAATAGGGCATTATTTTGGACACTGTCCAACTTATTCTTTTTCTTTTAAAGACAGCGTTTAAAAAGCTGGGCATGTTTACATCATCTGGTGTACGTAATTATTCCTGTTTATTAGAGGCTTTAGAGAGAGTTGCTGTCTATAACTGAACAACCGTATGAGTTTAGATCCACAGGATTATTGGAGAAGTCTGAAATATTAGTGGTTTTCGCTGTAACACAACATCAACTGAAGCAGCTGTGTTTATTGTAACACACCATCATCTAAAACAATAGTAAAGTTTGGCGTAAAACGCTATCTGAAATAATAGTGATGTTTAACACGCCATAATCTAAAACATGCGGATATTTACTTAAGAGACCACCATGTAAAACATTTAGGCTTAATTTAGAGTTGAGAAAAACCGGAAAGTATGTTTTATCAGTCAACCACGTAATGTGAAATGAACGCCCTTCGATGTAAGATAAATGCACTCGGAATATCTGGCAAACGTTTGTTAACTGAACTTCAGACCATTCTGTGGTAGATATGTAGCAGATGCCACTTCTGAATGCAGTAAAATTATCCAGGCCACCCGACGCCTCATGTACGCTCGGCGCCGCTGTGACGACGAGGAACAGGAATTACTAACAGCACGAGTCACTTATCGGACACGGCGTCGCGTCGTGACGTCAGTAATGAAGCGCCATCCCTGCAACTGCTACAACTATCAACTTTATGTACTTAATTTTAATGAACTTCACTTTTCACCATCTGCTTACGGCTCTTGCGGTGCTCAGGTTGCAGGAGAACAAGTGAACAGCTAATTTTCATGTTTTGCTGACCCTGCATCTCAGTATAATCGTAGTAATTAACCAACTTAATGCACAAAATCTTGTTTTATAATAAGTATATTGTATGCCTCTACATGTTTCGAGCACAATGTGCTCATCATCAGGAGGTCAAAATTGTATTACACAGCATATAATACACTTATTATAAAACAAGATTTTGTGCTTTAATTTTGTTAATTACTAAGATTAAGTGAACAGCAGTTAGTTTAGTTGTAACTGTAGAATTACATTCAGTTTCAGCTTAACCCCTTACCAGCTACTCTGATTCGTTTTCTTGCCAGGTTTCTTCAGTGTCCCAAAATAGTGTAGTTTTCTAGATCGTCGTGTTTCCGTGCACGATTACCGTCCCATCACATTCGACGCTACTTATATAAACTTCAATATTGAAACAATGTTATTAAATATCCTAAAATAAAAACCATTCTATTTGGGAAGGGGTTGTATTGCAATTTGTACGTCTAAACCATTATGGGAGAAGACAAATAGAACAATTCTTTAAGGAAGTGGATTTGAGGGAGTGACTGGGGTTAATATGGCGGAGGATAGGGTCCAGTGACAGGCTGTTATTAACATGAAAATAAAGTTTCTTTTTCAATAAAGGACCGGAAATTTTCTGGCTTGTTGATCCATTATAATGTTATTAAAAGAGGAATATACTCTGTAGAGCTTTGCGGGGTGGTTTTTGACTTTGATTGACCGTGGCCGATTGTTTCAGATCCTGCCTAAAGTATTCTTCATAGTGTGTTTCGCACGTAAACATCTAGTAAGTCATGTACGGTAAAATTCTGTTAATTCCCATCATCTGTACGCATCGTAACTGGTTGTAAGTTGCCTTAGATCTAGCGATTAATCTTATCGCCTAACGTATTCTGTGATGGCTGTGACATTAATAGAAGGTAATATATTTGTTATGGCTTAACAGCTGTAATCGGCCTAGACCTCACTGTTGAGATTTTGAGATCACAGACACACCACATTTGATAGGACTCCTCTAGACGTATGATCGGCCCCATCGCAGAGACCTCAACCTGCTAACACACAACACTCTCAAAAGACAGACATCCATGCCACTCGCGGGATTCGAACCCGCAGTCCCGTCATCTAGCGGCCGTAGTCCCAGGCCTTAGACCGCGCGGGCACTGGTATCAGCAACGTGTTATAGTACCGTTTTGTATTAGTGTTTCAGAAACACTTTTTTATCCTCTTTTAGAGAATATGACGTGTTTCACTCCGGCATGCTTGTGTGTGCCACCAGTCACGAAGCATGAGATAAACTAAATACTTGACCCACGTAGACAACGTTTCTTGGAGAATCAGCCCAGTGCAAAGGCTTTGCTTTAGCAGAAGACAAAGAGCAACACAAGCTGCAAGTCGGTACCGTACTGTACCACAAATGCTTCCTAATTGTGTTCGTCTTCTTGCTACTCTCACAACGAGTAGAGGCCAATTGAAATGTGATGGCACACGCGCAGAAACCAGATTTCGTCTTTCGGCGAAACGGACGAGTCCGTTTAAATCGGCGGGGGCGTCAGTTCTGTCGACAACTGGCAGCCGAGGTGTGCGCATCAACGGTAGTAATGCTGCATACACCATGTTCCGAGGTAGTGTGAAGAGCACTGGCTACACACTCCATTCGCCAGTTTCCCCCTTCACTTCCCCTCCCGTGCGTCACCATGTGCAATCACATTTCAGCTGGAGTCTACAACGCGGCGAAGCCTGGGAACTTGGAAAAAAACAAAGCTGCTTCAGAAATACGGGGGGGGGGGCATTGGACAGGAAAGTCTTTTAGCTTTCACATTGATATAAAACTGCAGGTAACATTATACGTTTCACATTTAATTTACATTTCTAGATGGGAGACAATAACGCAGATACCTTGCAATGACAGTTCCTAACGTCCTCGGCATGTATTCTGTCGTAATGTCTGGATCACTGTAGCTGTACTGTGCTGTACGCTACATAAAACACGTTAAGGGTCAAGGTAAACGTTCATTCCTGTGGTTGGGTATTCATTCCCTGTGTGCTGTAAACGATGCTCTCCATCATTTTTTATTATTACTTTACCACCAAATTAGCTCGTAGACTATCTAACCGAAGTCCAATCAGTTGAACAAAACATTCCTGTGGCTGGCGTTGAAAATTTGCTGCTACAGAATTCATTTTAACAATTTTCGTGTGTATGTTATCTGTCCTGTATTCGTTACGTAATCACCTGTTACTCGTTCCACGAATGGGAAAAAAAAATTCCGAATCTGTTGGTTACCTGTTCGTCTAAAAATAATGAAAAAACTACATAATAAAATAATGTCATTTGCACTCAACGAAATCTGTGTGCAAGAAAATGAATCCAATTTACTAACTATAGTAACTGCTTTCCCAGTAAATCGCATTTTAAAAAATTAGTACATTGACTGGCAATTTTCAGCCGAATTGCTTTGTGTGATTATGCTTGTAGAGAAGACAGTACTTTACGAGAATTTATAAGGTTATTTAATACTGTCGGCTATAATCAATTAGCATTACACGAACTTACGTAAGTTTGTGTAATACTAATTGAGTTTCAAGCACATCGTGATGCCTTCATTCAGAAATGTCGGCTATAATATTTAGTACAATATCCTGCAGGTTTATCTGGCCATTCTGGCTCCTTCAAGGACATTGTAAGGCATAACACGCGGAATGCTGTAAGATTCGGAAGATGTGTTGAAACATTTGCAGTTATTCTTGGACGCACTTTTTCCATACACCCTAGCTGAAAACATGTAACATCATTTTGTCACGACAGGATAGGTCTTGTTTTGAGGAAACAAAAAAAGTTCAAAAACAGCTAGCTTTTTTCTTGAAGTCCAGAAGTTTAAAGTCGGCTCAAATTGGTGGGTTTCAAGCGTATTTTTGTCCTGAGGACTGGGATCGATCCTGTTTCCATAAAACATAACGCTTTTCATTTTAACCCCGAACGATGAACGCAGTTCATAATGTGAATATTTCCAAATAATACATAAAATTTATCGTAACACAGCAATAAAGAATAAAGTTATGTAGTTGGTAATTACAGGACGTACAACTTTGGAACACATCTGACGTAAATAACTCATTATATGCCAAGTTCTGTCATTTTTTACATACCGAATTTAACAAATGAAACTGGCCTGTTTGTTGTGAGCGATGATGTTTTAGAGTGTGTTTTTATTGTTGTTGTTCTTTTGTGGAGTTTATTAACAATTACTTATATTATTGATATAATCTGCACCCACTTAAAAGCGTAAACCGTTAGCTTGTTTAGGACGAGTTATACCTGAAGTAGGATTCTTGTTTATGTCGTTAAGGAAAACCACGTAAAGAAATGACACTTCAGTCAGTGACAAATTCAATTAGGAGTCCGTATACAAAAGGTATTGGACTGAGTAGAAAACGAAATACACAATTCAATTTATTGTTCGTTTTTGTCCCGTTTAAAACAAATGGTCTTGAGAGTTTATCCCGAGGGTCTAGCTTTTCTACTAAAACTGGTTTAACCGCTCGAACTGACATTTTGGAATGCGCTCAAGACGGTCAGCGATTGTTTCCAATTTTAGGGACATACCTGAAAAGGACATTTTTGCAATTTTTATTTTGTTTTGGAAAAAGCAGGAATCATATTGGGCCACTTCAGGCGATACTAGGAAACCACAGTCTAGTTTTGTGGCGGTCAGAAATTACAGCTGCTTCTTCTCGTCGTTGAACAACCGAAGGACAAACTTAGCAAAGATCGCCAAATGTTTAAGTTGTTCCCCTGTCCCAAACGAGAGTCCTAACCTGGCATCGACCTCCGAAATGACACTTCTTCTCTCTTCTTTGGTGAACTTTCGAACTATTCACGTTTTCTTCTTTGCTACCTGCGGAGAAACGGTTGGAATATTTACGACCCGCAACCGCGCTGACCCAAAGTATGAATGAATGAGGAAAGCCATTCAAAATTACGTGTTACGCCCCTGGCATTTTCACCCTATGCTCTTTCGAGCATGGTATGCCTTTTCGATGCAGTTTCCCCGAAATCGAAGCAAACTGTAACACAAATGCCTTGTTCCTTCCAGTCAGCCATTAGAAAATCGCGGATTTGCTTTGAACCCACAACAATAAACACCTGCTGCGAAGCAACGCTAGAGGGTTCGCTAGGGAATTAAGGCTGCAAAACTCACTATAGTGACTAATTAGAGAAAGGTAACACACCACATCGTGGCACAAAGCTAAGGGTGTGTTGGGGAACTGGAATTTTAAGATGGAACTTTGTACGCTACAAGCAATAAGTTTGTCAGTGTTTTCACCAGCATCCCCCCAAAACATGTTGTATTTTTTATTTTCCTTGTTACACCGTGCATGTTGTTGAGTTACTCAATTATTATACCAACTACTGCACATATATAAAATTTACAAAATTTACATATTAAAACATTAAAACGCTCCGACATGTTTCGGTCCTAGGACCATCATCAGGGACCCGTATAGTCCTTGCTAAAGTCACACTCTTCGCAACATAACATTACATAACACGGCATGCTGCCACAATACCCAAATGGTACAGCGAAATTAATGTGACTTTTTATAGTGAGACTTTAGCAAGGACGATGTGGCTCCCTGATGATGGTCCTAGGACCGAAACATGTCGGAGCGTTTTTAATGTTTTAATATGTAAATTTTATAAATTTTATGTATGTGCAGTGGTTTGTATAATAATTGAGTAATGTTGTATTTTGTTGTGACAACCTGCCCTGGTAATGTTTGTCACGATCTAAACATGTACAGTTTGGTGGTTTTAAAGGGTGTTGTGCTCTTACCATAACTGTTTTAATAAGAGAACTTCACTCACGGGTTCTTAATACCCTGACACTGTTCTGTGTAATGAGCCGAGGTCTTATTTTCACATTTTGCAACAGGCTTCCTTTTTAGGTCAGCTGTCAGTAACCATTCCAAAGCCAGAGACCGCCCATATACGACAGACCTGGACGGCTTACGTTCACATCTGTCTAGAGTCTGACCTCTCCAACGTAACCTGAGAACTTCACAAGTTCGGATAATGGAACCACGTAACGTGTTGTTTGCCCGTAGTGTTAATTCACTGTACCTGTCGTGCATATTTTGTATTTAATAGAAGAATACGAAAGCAAATGGAACTCTGCGAGAACCTATCTGACTAAACCGGACGGTGATGGAAGTAAAGCCGTTTTCTTTTTTATCTGGATTTTGATTCAGAGAATAAATATTAGTTAAATTGATTCGTCCTGTCCGCGCAGTTCCCAAACGCTATTCATAAAATCGACCATCAAAGTACAACACAAAGGAGCTTATTTGTCCAAACCTTCCGTTGGACACGCCTTTATTGTGTGATATATATAGGTTACTCAGATCACATATTTCGGCCCAATTTCCGGTTATCAAGTCTAATACAAAAACGTATACCATAGCTGTGCATTAATACATTCAGTATGTAAAGACGGAGAAATGGATATTTTTACATAATGTTAAAGACGCACCACTCAAACCCAGCCGCACCAAATCTCCAACACACAACGAACCGAGAACAAAACGACCGATGTGGTAATTCAACAGCACAGTCGCAAGCTCCTAATGATGGATATATTAATATCCGAAACATGTTGAGTACATAAGAAGTGAAATAAAATAGCACGTGACATCAAGGTGGTCTTTTATTCTTCAACTATCACAATGATGCACGGTCTAATAAACAACAGGTTCACATGTCATGCTCTTATGTGATTGGGCTTACGTGTGGAGTAACTCTTCACCTTCCTTTCCTGAGCTATAAATTGACTGTGAAGCAACAGCCATGTTTCCCTGCAATTCAAGGCGTTTCTTATAAACGTTTGGTGGTTTTGTGCTTTAATTTGCAGGTTAAATAACAACTAAAGAGCTTCTCAACGATTTCATGTTTTCACCTCTTCACGATACGTCCGACTACAAGCTGTGATGGTCGTGTGTGTATTTAGAGGCTCTAATTTAAACCAAAAGCACTTACGTGGTTTAGTTTGCATGTTCAGTATATATCAAAATAATTATTGAACCGCCTCTCAGCATTTCCTGTTCAGTTTATATAACGCTTAATTATATGACAAGCTGTGTTACGGTACATTTGAAAGCTTTTAATTTTATTCAGATACCTTCCACCTTCGCTACTTAAGCTCAGGTGTTAAGTGACTGTTCTGTTGCATATCATCCTTTCTATCGTCAAGTCTCTTGTCCCTCAGTTTTACTAAACATGAACAGGTAAAGCGTTATTGGCATGATATGGTCATTAAGGGTTTGAGACCCCGTAGCAACTATGGCATTACATATCGTCTGCTGGAACAAAAAAAAACTCTGCGTTTTGCCACGCGATATATTTGTGCGCTTCGTTCGATTTTCACAGCAAACACACCTTATTTAACGATTGGTCTTGATCGAAATTGCAAGCTGTCTTTCTGACGGAGGCAGAAACTAACGTTTCAAGACTGCCTTCGAAGTGTGAAATCACTTTGTAATGTTGTCCCACCTTTTACGCTTAGTTCTTCCATGTGTTATCTTTCCTCTTTATCATCTGAATAAAATTTTTATGTATTTCTCATCTTCCCCATACTTCCAGCTCATCTACATTCATTTTATCACCATAATACTTCGTGAAGAATGCTCCGTTGCGTGTAATTCTCTCCTTCCGTTTCTTACCTGCATATTCGTGCCACATGTTCTTCTCTTCCGTTTATTCTCAAAGACCTTAAATTCACCGCTTATCTCTTAGTGTTTAGAAATCAGGAGAACACAAATTGAGAGCTTATATTTGTACCTGCTCTTCTACTGTATGGGGGGTACGCGGTGGCGCATTTGGTTGAGGCACTGCGCTACAAACCGGAAGGTCGCGGGTACGATTGGAATTTATCATAGACATAATCCTGCCTGCCGGCCTATGGCCCTGGGGTTGACTCAGCTACTAACAGAAATGAGTACCATGAATATTTCCTGGGGGGTAGAAGTGTCTGGTGCGTAAGGCTGACAACCTTACCACCTTCATGTGCCGATTGTCTTGAAATCTGGGAGCCTCAACCTAGTGGAACCTTCAGGGCCTGTCCAGGGCTTTAATGAGATTGCTTTAACCTTTATTCTACTGTATGTCGTGAAACTTCTTATCGAAACGTAAACCTTAGAGTGTGGTACGAGTTTACATTAAGGTACACAACAGCCAGTAAAATTTAGTTTCACTTGTAAAATTCTCTAGGTTTTTAGCTAGGAGAAGACAAGAATTCTGAACTTCTTCCAGGAACTGAATCTGTTTTTTTAGATTTAATTTTGATTTTTGGCTGTGGATTCCAGAACTTTATTTGACACTATTTGGAAAGGATTTATTAGTTATTCGTTTACAAAAATCGTGTTATAATTTTGTCCCGTATTCTGGTAAGGGAACATTACCAACTACATAGTTTTATACAATAAAGTTTTAATGGTAGTAACTAAATACATACAGTGCCCCGTGGCAGGGGGCCTCAGAGCACTGGTTTCTTCTAATACAAAGAGGAAGATTTTTTTTATGTGAGAAAGCTGATATGGTGTGTAAGTGTTGCCTTTTGGGGCAGTTCAATTGTCCAAATGGACTGCATGTAATAAGGAAGTGATAAAGTAATTTGGCAGCCCAGTTTACGTCTTCAGAACACACGGCAAATACCACTCTCGCCGATTAGGTTTGGTCGGCCCTGTTCCACTCCCAGATGGACTTCTCATCCATTGTCTTTTTTTTTTTTACTACTATCCTTTCCTTACTCTTACATCATGTCATCAGTGTTCCGTGCTACAAACGTGACCCCGACCAACTCTGTGGAACAATCGTACTGCAGCATCTTTGTACTTACTGTACATCTACTGCGGACACAAGTAAAGACATTTCGCGAATCTTCATATCATAGCGATATAGTACTTAATGTCTATGCTGCAGACTGATTGAAGGTAATATTTATTTGAGTTATCAATTAGATTGATGATTCGGAAAAAACAAACATAATGCTCTGACGTTTTGTTGACCGTGCATCTCAGTATATTTATCTCAGTATTTAACCAACTTGATGCACAAAATTTGTTTCACAGTAAGTTTTATTTCATGCCTCTACATGTTTCGAGCACACGTGCTGATCATCAGGTGGTCAAAATTGTATTACACAGCCTCTGGTATCATCACATTACCCTATAGGTGGCCGTCTCGTGCACGGGTTGAGAGACGACTCTCAACCCGTGCACGAGACGGCCACCTATAGGTGTGATGATACCAGAGGCTGTGTAATACAATTTTGACCACCTGATGATCAGCACGTGTGCTCGAAACATGTAGAGGCATGAAATAAAACTTACTGTGAAACAAATTTTGTGCATCATGTTAGTTA
>Ga0136643_10015416_pt1 | contig 11488 bp, 7 predicted proteins | sample TergutLab28metaG_FD_96883 | JGI IMG/M metagenome (GOLD analysis project Ga0136643, IMG submission 96883) | Labiotermes labralis P1 segment gut microbial communities from Petit-Saut dam, French Guiana - Lab288 P1 (version 3) (version 3) | ecosystem: Host-associated > Arthropoda: Insects >...
AATATGTGGCCATATCTCAGAATAGAATTTTGGGTGAGAAAGGTGGTGGGTGTGGGGGGGGGGGGGGGGGGTGAGGGGGGGGGGGGGGGGGGGGTCAGAGGAACAGCTGCACTCTTTTATAATTTCGGCAATAGATGGTTGTGAGCCTTTAGTTTCACGTTCCGGTCGCTCAAGCTTCGGAGACAGATCCACGGCACGCTCTGGATATGCGGAGTTCGGGAGAGACAGTCGGTGAGGACGTTTGGAGGGAGAATATTCTGTTGCTCCTTTCGCAAACCGAACCACATTTCCTCGATCTTCCAGTCCGTATCTTGGTCGCTGTAGTCATTAAAGTTCTACGTGTCTGGTTTTCCTAGTTTAATTAAGAAATATGTAAATTCTCCATATGTCCAGATGTGGCAATACTAATTCACGTCGAAAATGCACAAAGTATGATTCACAGCTAGTCTCATTAATTACAGTGCATTCCTTAGTAACTTACTAGACATCGCACACTTAGGGCATAAGTTGCTCTGTCATGTTAACGGTTAACTAAATGTATCGAGCAAAGTCTTCTAGAAGTCCTTTACATGACCAAGTAATCTCCAATTTTTAGTACCCAATGTGTCGTTACTTACAATGTAAGGGTCCACAACAAAACCTTATTTTGAATCAGAGAAATAATTGTTGTAGTCTTCCACTTTTTCTGTATGAAAGGGTTAGTATGGTGCCGTCTACTTTAAATTTTCCCAAAAAATCAAAACCAAATATTTCACATTACCTGTAGTTAACAGACAACACACTAAACACCTGACCCAAAACATACGTCAGAAGGAAGAACCGAATACATAGATGTTTGGACACAAAATATAATTTTACACTTTTTTAAATTTTGCACTCTACGTAATCGTATTTTAATTATATTCCAAATGTATTTTAACTACAACCCGATTTTAATAATTTAATAATTGTGAACACAACAGGTGTAATAACATGAGATAACTGTTGAAACATCGCCGCATACGATTCCTTGAAGATGGCCAATAAATCTGACCGAAACATGATGTACATCTAACTACAAATAAAAGGGAGTGTTATGCAGTACTTGGTTATGATTCTTTGTGAATGTAATACAGTTGCACGGACAATGTATAATATAAAATTTTAAATCTTCCTTCGATTTTTCTAACGAATAATTTGTGTTCATTGTATGCGCTCCGTCCGTCTTAAAGCCTCTCTTTACAGTGACTGCACCGTCACTGCAATTGACATCACATGGAATTAGCTTGATAAACAAATTGTACATTTACAAATTTAAGCCCTTTGTTACAACTGTCTTGTACTCTATCTGCTACACGACCTTTGACAAATTTGTTAAAGAGGTTAATTTGGTAATGCATATTTTGTGTAGTAAACTAATAATATTTATCTTATGTCGATTTCAGTGACCTCGCGACATAAATTGTACATCGTGTTCTACAGATTCAGCACTAATGAAGTGGGCTCGAATTCCAGCTGGGGACACAAATGCATTTATGCACTTTTCTCTCTTCATATTTTCCTAAATAGTTTGAGGCACAAAGCGGACAGAGTCGCCGTCCGTATTTCTACCGCGTGTTAAAGTATAATAGTCCTAAAACCTGAAAACTGCAGGCTCGGACCGCACTGGCCTGTGTCATGAACATACTATTGTTGACTAATGTTTGGTTAGGAGTACATAATATGAAAGCCTGCATTATGTTGCATTCTCCACTCTCCTTTGTGTCCCACCTCTTAGGATGAAATACAGCAGTGCCACGTTCTGCAACAATTTTAATGGACTTTTTTATTTCGGTGTATTTGAGATAAATCGTAATTACAAATATGAATATTTTAATTTTCACGAACATAGATTTAATTCAGTATGCTTTTATTAAATAATGTGTAGCCATGCTGCTTGGTATCTGTAGGTCTCGGACTGAATTCTCGGTCACCAGACAGGCTAGCTTTCTGAGATATTTCGTGGTTCCTTGCAACCCCTTCAAATATGCATACATATGTCTCAGATATCCACGCTCACTTCCCTTCACACTCATTCCAATTAACAATCTACGACTACTAATTATCCTATCATTTGCGCTATAATAATAGAGCCAAAAAGAGCGTCCTTCAAAGAATCACAGACAAATAAATAAAAAAGAGAAATTACGATTTTATGTTTCAGACTTCTGTTTTAGAAGTTTTTATACTAAGACTTTTACCTCGTATGTTGTTTGTATTTTGTTTTAAAGCAGTTTGAATTGAAGATTTTAATTACGAAATTATTTTCTAATGAAATTCTGACAGCGGTAAGTGTGTCGTCCGAAAGCGACACGTTATAATGTTTTAGAAATTTGTAGACCCTTTGAGGTAACGTATTGCCTTCATCTTCAGGACAGAGAGCTGGTTCATAGCTCTGTTTTTCAGGTGACTTTATATGTACGTTCTTCGTAATTGTATTGTTTCGTTACTTTAAAGGGACAAGTTGTAGTATCAGATTGTTATTCGTTTGGCTCTGAAGTGTTTTAAAATTTCCACCCTACACATCATTTGAGATTATATATCAGTTCACTGTGCAATTGACTTAAAAGTAACCCATTTGAGGAACTGACTTCATGACTTTGCATTCACGGTGGTACAGATAACCACACGAAGTATTCCTTTATTCATTTTCCTCTTTCTGAAGTGATTTTAGATTCTTTCATGATTTTTGTTTTATAAGTGTTCTGAAGTGACCACATGTAGCATGTAGTTGTTTATGAGTTATGTTACAAATATTTTCCAAGGGTTTCAAAGTGTCTCTGACTACGTTTTGCAAGTATGAGCTCAGATTCCACAACAATGTACACTTCAGTATAATCATTTCTTATCCCTGTATTGAGATTATCTTAATTTGTATGGGAATTATTTTCGCAGCCGTAAGCTTTAGGCAAGTCTACTCCTGCCACAGCAGGCGTTATTAAGCATGTTTGCCACAAGACTCGCTCTGCAGCTCGGAACTGTCTGTTGAAGGGTATTTGAACTCGAACGTAATTCGAGGAGTGAGGGGGTGTGAAAGCGGATTTGCGGGCGTTTGCATTACATTTTGTGTTCATTCATTCGTGTGACTTCATCTGTGTTCCTCCCTTTCTACCAAAATTTTGCTTGTAAAGACTGAAGTCAGCGTGTTCATCTTGAAGTCATATCTTTCCTCCCGCCCTCAATATTAACTTTTAGTAATCCGTTGTGAATATTAGTTATCAGGTTATTTGAAGTTAAACTTTATATTATTAATCACTAACAGTTGAGTTCACACTTTTAAACCAGAGCGAATTTATATCAACTGCGGTGGTTTATAACAACTATGTCTGTTCTGGGATTTTGGGTCCTCAGAACAAGGTTCACAAATTGATATCACCCTTCTTTATATTTCGGGTGTCACATGTTAAATTTGTCCCGAAAAGAGGTTATGTTGAAAGCTTGTCATGATTTTTATTAGTATCTACAGTCAAAAGCAGAGAATGCTGTGATCCATCGTATTCGGAAGTACCCGATGACAAGTCTCTGCCCGGAGGTCGGTTGTCAGGCTCAGTATGACTAGTCTCCAGGTCTGTTTATCCAGTCGGATCTTCTGAACAGAAAGAACGTCTCCGGTATGTGTCGATGCAACCGGCTGTGTACAGAGCATATGAAGTGTCGCATTTCGCAGGTTGTGCGTGGACGTAGACTTCATCTTAACGTGGTATTATTAACGCCTCGAAAATGGCGAAAATGAGGTGGAACTTTTTTATTCAATAATGCGAGGAATTCGAAATATCTTTTATCCCATTCCTGGATTCCAAGACCCATTGTTAACTTATTTTGAAATTTCTAAATTATACATGTAAAGTAAAGTGATCCCGCTACAGGCCCGGTGTGGCCCAGAGGGTGGGTAGAGGTATAGCTCTACTCTTCCATGACCGCGGCACTAGAAGGGGGTGAGTGGTCAGAAGCACGTCCCGGCCGCACTTTACCCCCGGGAAAGACCCGGTACCCATTGTACAGGAGGCAGGGTGGGCCCCAGGGGCTGTCTGGACGGGCGAAAAATCTCGTCCCCACCGGGATTCGATCCCGGACCGTCCAGCCCGTAGTCAGTCGCTATACCGACTGAGCTACCCGGCCCACATTATATATATGTAGAATATATTATATAAAGACCGAAATTTTTAACCTTTGTGGACACTGAAGAGACATTTTTGTGCTCAGAAAGCATTCTTCCTGCACTGCCTTTTACCGTGGCAACAGAGGCAGAATATTTTCTCCGAAACGTGTATATATTTGTTCCATACCACAGAGCTGCGCCTCTCATAAGACTGTAATTTTCATAAATAAATTAACTTCCGTTGTGTAGCCTAAAGGAGAGCTTGTGTGGTTTCTGCGAAGTAGGATTTGAATTTTGAAATTTTGTTTACATGAGCTTCATGATCTGGAATGTTATGCTGTGATTAATTTTGGAAGACAGAACCTACACATATTTACATGCAAATTTCTATCGCTGAATACCTTGTTTTATTAATTCGTAATGAAGCATATTGCTCATGTGATGATTTCTCTTGTGTACGGTACGTAAATCAAGCCTCTTTGAGCCAACAGGACTCCTCACTGAGGCATCTCGTAGTTTTTTTTCAGTCACCGAAGGAAATTTGAATTAATCTAATGTTGTTATTGTCCAACAAGATGCGACTGTATTCAGTTTATTATATTTCTGTAGGCAGCTCTATGTGCTTCGGGTGTTGACACCCATCATCAGGAGCTCGTACAACTTTAACTCCTGATGATGGGTGTCAACAATCGAAATACTTAGAGCTGCCTACAGAAATATAATAAACTGAATACAGTCGCGTCTTTTTGGACAATTATTAAATGTGATTCACGATGCACGGATCCCTGAATACAAAATTCATCGAAATAATCTCTTCGTGCCTATCACAGTTTCAAATCGGAAATTCGAGTTGTTATATACGTGACACTACCTAATTTTGGTATGCAGGCACTAAACGTACAACGCAACATTGAGGCACTTTCGTGTCAACATTGTTACAATGGAAAAGTAACATGTATTACGTAATTTTTTTTTTTGACGTTTTGCTGACCGTGCATCGCAGTATATTTATCTCAGTATTTAACCAACTTGATGCAAAAAATTGGTTAACAATAAGTTTTATTTCATGCCTCTACATATTTCGAGCACATGTGCTCGAAACATGTAGAGGCATGTAAAACAAAAATTTTGTGCATCAAGTTTGTTAAATACTGAGATAAATAAATGTATTACCTATTTTGATTGTGTGTTTGTAGCTTTAGTTATCCAGCACGCAATAAAAATGCGCCATATTGTCATCTGTGACCTGCCCGGCTCTGCAGTGTTTTTCCACCTTATCTCATAAACGGCACGATTTTCGAAAAAAGAGTTATTGATATAAAATGTGTGTTTTGATTTTCCCTACAACGTTTGTCTGAAACATTTCTCATTCTAATATGAATCTAGCGACATAAAATCAAAAATAAATTTTGTTTTTCAAGTAAATTGCCCGTTATTCTTGTCAGATTTTAATGAAACTTGAATTTTATAGATAGGTTTTCCAAAAATCTTTAAATATCATATTTTATGAAAATCCATCCAGTAGGGGCAGAGTTGTTCCATGCGGACGGAAGGACAGACGTACAGACATGACGAAGCTAATAGTCGCTTTTCGCAATGTTGCGAACGCGCTACCTAGTAAATAAATTTTCTGTTCAGGTATTCGCAATTACATGCCTTACGTAATTAGACCAACACTAATTAAGAAACTGCAGACCAACTAAACGCACAAAGAACAATAATTGGTACGCGGACACATGGCCGTTTGTTGCTACTTAGGTGGAAGAAGGGTAAAGGCTGGAAAATTAAGACCTCATTTTAGAGATTAAGTTTGCAACTCCAGAAGACATCTAAAATGTTTAACCCTGACTTTCCGTTACTTCCCTTAATTCGACCGGGAATGCCTTTAGTGAGAGTATCAAGCAGCGAATCTTCTGCCCTCATTGTCATAATCTTACATTGCGATAAATAACACGAACTCTCCAGAAAATCTAAATCTTAATTCATTCTCTTTGTGCTGGTTTACAAGAATTTTGCTGTTGAGGAATGAACATGCTGTCATCTAATTCTGGTATTTCCGATATTACACTAGAGCACACTGTGCGGTTTAAAGTGTAATATATAAATATTTTAGAGTTTACCTGATAATCGGCGCTATAATACCTACGACACCAGTAGCATACACAAATATCTTCTTAGTACGTTTTTTTATGCCTTACGTAATTATGTTCAGAAAATGTGAACCGAACTATTCTTATAAGTGTTGTTGCTTTTGCGAAGTCTCGAAATTTGTAATTATTTTTTCTTAACAGCGACCTTCTTTTACAAGAGGCAGTGGGTTGTGGCTGCCGTGTAAGAAAGTCTATGCATTCTCGTGCATTAATCACCCACCGCAAGCTAACACGTAACGTACAATTCTGTGCCAGCTCCAGTACGCGCAATAGGACACACAGCTAAGGCTTTCTCTTGACTATGAGGAATGGACTTTGCAGATTTTAGTCTTTAGTTAGCCTCTCGTTCTGTGCATGCTTTTTGTGATTGGCTGCTGATTCTGCACTTGAGGGTAAACAGTTTACTTGTCCTCCTTCTTGCCAGTCCCAACATTAAGGTGTACTTCGCTTTATACATAAGTCTACATATGCTAGCCAGACTTTTAAAGACGCTCCTGTTCCATCCCTTATGGAGGAGGATAGCGTAGATGGTTAACGAATAGCTACAGACGGGACGGTCTTGTATCGAATCCTGGTGGTTGCAAGATTTTCGGCCACCGTCCAGACCTTTCCTGGGGCCCACTCAAGCCCCTGTACAATGGGAATCAGGTCGCTTTCCCGAGGGTAAAACGGCCAGCACGTAGCGTTGACCACCAACTCCAGTCTAGCGCCAAGGTTAATGCAAATAATGGTTTTACCACAACTGTGAAGTCCCCTGTTTTACCATACCCTTATTATTTCTTTATAATATAGTTGGTTTGGACCGAATGTTCTTTGTTATTTCCAGTGCATCTAACGTATTCTGAGAGTCAGAAGATATAGAGAACTTTAGGGCTACTCAAACTGTGTTTTAAATTACGTCACGCGTGAGAAAAAATAGAGGATGCATTCAGCCCCTGAATTAATTCATTCCGCACTTACGTCATCTGAACCCCGACACATTATTCTAAAAAGGTAAAGTTCACCCTGGTACAGGCATTGAGGCTGTGTACAGGCCGTACGGCCCTTAGGGGGAGTAGAGGTATAGCTCTACTTTTTCTTGACCACGGTACTAGAGGGGAGTGAGGGGTCAGCGTCACGCCCCGGCTGCTTTTTACCCCCTGGAAAGACCCGGTACCTATTGTACAGGAGGCTGGGTGGGCCCCAGGGCCGGTCTGGACAGGTGCGGAGAATCACGCCCCCACCGGGATTCGATCCCCGGACCGTCCAGCCCTTAGCCAGTCGCTATACCGACTGAGCTACCCGGCCCACACATTATATTAAGCCCAGCGCGTATGTCAGTACGTGCGATGCTGAAGATGGTTTAAAATTGTTGAACTCGACCAGGAACTCACGCTCGAATGTATTGTTGAAATTCGGAAGCAAATCGCCCTTGAAAAAGTGCGATGGGTTTGATCTTGAGCCAAAGGATAGAAACACGACCGTTGCTAAGTTGACTGCAGGGCTTGGGCTCATTGAAGCTGACACCAAGGTGTTTGATATCATTGGTTCGAACGAGCAGCTAGTAGGAGGAAATTGCGATGTTGCTTGTTTGTTTGCTATGAGGAGATTCTGAGTGAGAAAAAGTGTTCATTTTCTCGCCAGAATTCGGTGCTTGATTTCTCCAAGTCTACTTCGGAGACGCTTTCATAACCACCAATAATGTTAGACATTGGAGATGATCCAGATATCCAGCCTACTTTCCAAGGGCAAGTGTTTCCTCCGTAAATTTACATGCCATTTCTTATTGTTTGTAAATTTTTCTACGTATGAACATATTTTTTCCTTGGTCAAAATATATTGCCTGCAACTACCTTCCCCATTTTCACATTGCATTTACGGGAAAATCAGTCCCGACTCACGTCGGCTGTATTAGAGTCGCCTGTGTCAGAACCAGCTACAACGCAGCTTCTGATGATAATTTTATAATGGAAATGACAGAACCATTAAAAGGGGATATGTATGGTTCTGTTAGTATACAAATTTCGTTTTCATTTGCGAAAGAATTTCTAATAGTAATCGGGGATTTTTTTTCTTATAGATAAAGTTTTCGGAGTTTGATATTGACCACTGATTTCTGCTGAGGGCCAAATTATGTGTGAGTGTTTCTGTAAGTATATCCTCCTCCATACATAGGGAGATGGATTAAGAGATACGTTTACAGTACTTACAAAACCAAAGGCAAAGTTTTGATACTGGAAGCTGACAACACAATGAAATACCACCGGTACGCTATTTTTCAACATAGTCTCCATGATGGTTGAGGCGCTTGTCCATGTGAAAAATGTGGCCTTTAGGGACACTAAACGTATGTCCATGTTGCAAGATAGTAGCGCGTCTAAAATCGTCATTGCAGGTGACACGATGCCTTTACAAGTGCTCCTTCAAGGCGGCAAAGAGATGCAAATCCCTGGGGGCCAAAATCCGCACTGTGTGGAAGTGGCCCAACGTTTCGCAACCGAAATCTTGCAGCAAGTTCGAAATCTATGTGCCATGTGCTTTCGGACATTATCATGGAGGAGAATCACACCATCGCCTCGCTTAGAAGACCGGGAAATATACTTCTGGAGGTATTTCGCGAGCTTCTCGGTGTGGCAATGTGCGTCCACCAGTAGCACATCCGATGACCCCCAGAAGATGGTTGTCAGCATTTTGCCAGCATGTGGTGTCACCCGAGAACTCTTCCTGGGTTAGATGGAGGTGTTTCCACTCCATGTTGAATCATTTATTGGTGGCAGTGAAATGGTGGATCCACGTGTTATCGTCACCAGCAAATACTCGACGAAGACAGTTGTCTCCCCCTACTGCATATCGTTGCAGAAAACTGGGACAGGCCACCATTCGTACTGCTTTGTGGTCTGTTAACGCATGATACACCCACAGGTACCGACCTAACCCTATTGTGACACATCCACCAAGATATGCCGCATAATGCGGTAGAATAATGATGGCCATAAGCCATTAAGTTATATTTCTGTCCGTCTTAATGAGTTCCTAGACGCTTGCAGTGTTGACATTTGTCTGCGAGGAGCTTCGTACCTATTTCTCCTATCGTCAGTCACAGTGACCCTGCCAGATGCAAACGTGCGGCACCATTTGGCCAAGAGCTGCCTGGATTTCGCATCATTGTCATACATTTCCACGAGCTGGCGATGGATATCGGCTGCACACAAATGCCGTGTCCACAAAAAGGCAGGTAACTCCTCGGAATTCCGAACCAGACATATTTTCCAAGTGGGCCACCATGTTGAAGTGCCGCATCTGTGCCTCTTCTGTGTAAATGCCTCGAGTCACGTGACAGTGAAAACTAGAGGCCTCTGACGGCTGCGTCAACATATTTGAAATTTAAACGAACTCGGCCTCACGTATAACAGGACGTGAAATTCTGTACCCCCGTCCCCGTATTTTGGCACGATGCTTAAAACAATAGGCAACACTATTCTGCTATTTTAAGTCATACAACATCTGTGCGCTGATCTGTGGTTGTACAGAACAATAAGTGACAAAAACACAGAAATTTCAAAATGCAATTAGTATATTGGTCTGGTATTACCGCTGATAAAGGAGAAAGCTGATTGATGTTACGCCAGTAACCGGCTGATTTTCTCTTAATTGTAGACATAAGCAGAACTACAATAAGCCTAGCTGGGTCAGTACAGCTAACGGCTGTTACCAGAAGGAAGGTCACGTGGAAATATCAAGTTCTTCCGAAAATGTTTAATAAACACACACGAGGATTTTCACTGTCATAGTTAGAAGATCTCGACTCGTATTTCCACAAATAATGGTGTATTAAGCTGTGTAATTTACGTGGATACACAATTTTCTATGTGTTTCAGATAATTCCCGTTTCCTGGGATGTGAAGCCATGTATTGTGGCAGAAATTTGCAGGATTGTTGCAGGAAGCTACAACTTTTATCTTCAGAGAAAAAGAATAGTGTTCTTCTCTGAAAATAAAGTCAGTACCGAACTGTGGAACTTCAATAATATTCTACCACATTGTACGGCGTCTAATTCCAGCAGATAAAATTTACAGCTACCGGCTGGAGGACTTCCAGCGTTCCATGCTGTGGCCTGTGGATAGATTTCAGTAATGAGTGACGTCAGTACCACTGCTGAAATGGACGTAATTGCTGACTCGAAAAAAACTTTTCCATTTATTTCGTCTTCGTCTGACGTGGAAAATGGAAGGAATGAATTGTGCACGTTGATTCAGACTCCTCTAAATCGATTAAATTATTCTGAAAACCGGGAATGTGACTTTCTGTAACTTGAACATAATAGGAAATGGGTCCATCTAATCTCTGATTCCAACATGGGAAACGAATTCCGATCCAGAGAAACTTTATTAAATGAAATTAAAAGATTCCGTCAACTGTATCACTTCAATTAGAAGGCACTGTGGGGGACCGTCATACGAAATGTGCTAGATATTAATATTAAAAGAGTTTTCCGATGCTAATTCTTTAAAACTTCTGAATATACGTTCCGGATACTTAGAAGAATCTCGGCTGTAAAGCAGCTCTAAGAACTGTTGATTGAAGATTAACTTGTTTAATATTGTGACGTCCTACAATCTGGCGGATGGTATCATTGTCTCTGAACTTGCTCTTTCGTAAGAAGAAAAAACATACTCTGCCCATACGCTGGTAACTATTTAACAAGCTACACAGTCTTACGTGACCACTCTCCCCCTTCTAGTGCTGCCGTCATGCAAGAGTAGAGCTATACCTCTACCCACCCTCTGGGCCACACCGGGCCTGTAACGGGAATACTTTACCTTTTTACACAGTCTTACACCGAGGATGTCATTACCCTTGGCACTAGTCGTCGCAGGAACCTCGAAGGTCGTAACTTTTGTATTCGTAAGAATATTTGATATTGTGGCTATGCAGACCATTCTGGAAGGTGGTACCATGTGGTCTGGTGTGTCGGAGGCTTTTGCTGTCTCGTCAGCAGTTGGAGGGGGACATGTTCTTCCCAAATATTTGTGCTGACATAACTAAAAAAACAATTTGACAACTAAGAATGCTTCGTTAAAAATTTCTTTGTCATTTTTATATTTATAGGTTTGTCGTCCGACCGCCTCTGTGGTCTAGTGGTCAGAGTTTCTGGCTACAGATACAGAGGTCCCGGGTTCGATCCCCGGCGCTACCACATTTTCTGAGTAGTAGTGGGTCTGGAACGGGGTCCACTCAGCCT
>Ga0136643_10015417_pt1 | contig 11488 bp, 10 predicted proteins | sample TergutLab28metaG_FD_96883 | JGI IMG/M metagenome (GOLD analysis project Ga0136643, IMG submission 96883) | Labiotermes labralis P1 segment gut microbial communities from Petit-Saut dam, French Guiana - Lab288 P1 (version 3) (version 3) | ecosystem: Host-associated > Arthropoda: Insects >...
CCAGCAGTAACATATGATTCAGAAAAAACAGTTAACTTAAAAGAAAAATTAAGCTGGGAACAACAGAGAGCTAATACTCACTAGATGGCAACAGAAACTTTATTACGGTAGGTAAAGGTATTACCACTAAACTGCATACGGTCGTCTGACCAGCGTGAAAGTCAACACCCAAGAAAATCTTATGTTTATTGGACCGTGCACCATTTTGATAGTTGAATAAAGAGAGACCAACTTGATGTCACTTGATTTTTTATTTAATTATTTAATGTTCAAAATATTTCGGATGTTTTCATATCTATATAATATAAATCTCATTCATAATATTTGTATTTTTTATATAGAGAGAATAATAATGCGGTTATTAAGAAATAACCTACCGCAAGAAATGAAAACAATCCTAAGAAAGGGGAATGAAAATAAAGGGAACTCGTTTATCCTCACATCATTATTCCTTATAATTTTAAGAAATAATTTCCTTGGACTATTTCCATATATTTTTATTAGAACCAGACACTTAACTCTCACACTAACCCTAGCCCTTCCTTTATGATTGAAATTTATATTATATATATATATATATATATATATATACTATATCCACAACTTAACTCCAACATGCATCGAACCGGAGCAATACAACCCATGCAGTAACTCAACAAATAATTCGCAAGCTCCTGAGGACGGATGTATTAACACCCGAAACTTGTTGAACATTAAATAATGAAATAAAAAAGCAAGTGATATCAAGTTGATCTCTCTTTATTCAACTACCCAGGAAAATATTTCTTAACTAATCATGAGTACTTAATTAAAATCTTTTGATACTGTAAACACAGTTCAGAGTACACAAGAACAAAGACGTCTGAGAGGCACGCAAAATATTGAGCTAGGGGTTTTAATATTATAGTGACTAAATTAAGCCCATTAAAATCACCACGAGTTAAATAGACTAGTGAAAGAAGACATTTACAGTGACGTGTGATGTAGAGCAAGCACCGAGGTTTTTGGACATAGGTGATGAAATATTTTCTTAACCGTCCCTGAAACACGAAATGTTTACTATTTTCGCTGCAGTATGGAATTTTTCGATGTGGATTTCTTGGTATAAATTTACGTCATCACGTGAAGGACAACAGAGAGACTATCTGGGAAGGCCAGCAGGTAAAATATTCGGTATGAAACGTGTGTAGCCTTGTTCAATCGAACTGCGCAATTTACTATCACAGAAATGTAGTGGCACTAGGTCAAATACAGATGTCGCCAGGAGGTTCTACTTAAACCCTGGATCGTTGGTCTTAGACAACACTTTACTACGTTTATTAATCTTTTTAATTGTGATTGCTATAGGAATGACGTTTACTTTTTGCCCTCTCCAGAGGAGAGTTCCAGTAGTCGTATGGTGGGGAAGTAGGAGTGGTAAGGCGTAACGAAATTCCTTACACTCATCTGTTCCAGGTGTAATAAAATTTGCAAATAATAGATTTCCCCGTAAGAATAATTCGTACGCATAAAAAATGAAACGTAAACCGACAAAAAGATTTTCTTTATTTTTGAAATTTCAAAATATTTCGTGATACATATTTATTATTATTATTATTTACTGCAATTAAGTTTTCACTCGGAGGCAGTAGTCCTTATACTAGTAACAAATAGAAATAAATGCATATAAAGGGAACAATACAAAAATTCAGTACAAACAATACAAATCACAGTAAAAAGAAGTACACATATTACCAAAACACACACACGATTGTCAAAACACCCACAAATTACAAAACTCACACATACACACAACCACACCTTACAACACTCACACATACACGTACCCATATATTACAAAACAAGTTAAAACAACCACAGTACAAGACACACACCAAATAAAATATTCTCAAAATAATCAAGTACCCTAAGTACAATGTCACCCTAATGTGCATGGTACTTTTGTCCCCAAGAACGGCAACGTAACTCACTTCACTTCAGTCCACTTCACTTCACTTCACTTCACTTTACTTCAAAACAAAATCACTTATCCTGTAATTTTCGATTCCCTTCAATAATTCCATTAATGACCTTATCAAATGAAAATTTCTTTAAAATTCCATATGGAACTTCCAAAGGAAAAGACAGGCAACGGCAGATACATTTTAAAACGCTGAAGCGTCTGATCTTGAGCCTGGCAGATTGTTATAACAAACACGCTTTTGATCTGACACGTGACACGCTCCATGGTTTTCAACTGCTGCCATATTAAAAATATCACAATAACGGTAATATTCAGATTTAGTCTAGGAGGTGGTAAATTAGACGGCGATGACCTGTTCAGAAACTCAAGAACATAGAGCTCATCGACAGACTTTTCTTCGTAATCTACATAGTCTACTCTAAATTAAGTCCTGTAGTCGTTTTGAATTAAACATTCACGAACCGCTATTTTATTTCCGTATAGTTTTCACTGTTGATCGCAGTGAACACGCGGTCTGCGGCTCCTCTGTTTCTCGGATTGCCGGTTCGAATCCTTCGGAAGCTTGGATTTGTCTCTTGTAACTGTTGGGTTTTGTCAGGTAGAGTTCTCTGCGTCGGACTGAACACTCCTAAAATATACCAATAGAAAAGTTGTGTCTGAGTAAGATCATATAGCCTTGATAATGAGGAGATCCTGGCTCACTAGATGTTGTTGTTCCATGAAAATAAGAAGAAGATAATATTTATTACTTTGGCTCACAACTGTGAAATTCATAATATAGTGGTCACGAGTTTCATCAAAGTAATCCGCTTTAAAAACGATAGTGCTGCCACCATCAGAAGCCATGTGTATTAATTATCGTACTTCCCTTGGCCTCCGGTAGAGAGAGCACTGTCAATTTTTCATGTTAGCCTTCTTTGTTAGAATAAATCTTGTTCAGGAATTAATATAAAGAAATATATGGTTTTCAATTCCGAATCATAAGATTTTTAAAAATTTATATACTGAAAAGATGCATTCAGTATCTTAGGAGATCGTAATTTCGCAAACAAAATTTACCGTATTAATATATGACGATGATGAATATGATGACAATTTATAGTAATTACCTGTTTAAGTTTATTCACGGCTAAGCTACTATCTGCCTCCAATACCTCATCCGAAAAAGAATTAAATATGTAATTCAGATAAATTAGTTTGTTCTTATTCACCTCGTAAGTAGATGTGAACGTAAATCGGGAGATGGCGGCACTATCTCGGATCAGAATCTCCGACTAATAATCCGAGATTCTAATTCCATCAACATGTAGTTTTAAACTGCCCGGTAGGTTCCCAGTAGTTGAGTGAGCCACAACAGACTGTAGTTTGCTTTATACAGCAGTGTAAATAATTATCTAATAGCGTAATATTTTAGGTGTAAGTCTGAAAACGCGACCAATCTAGCCACTGATACGTGGTATATTATCAATGATTATGTACTTATTTACTTACTTTCTTACTTACTTATTTACTCCATGGAATAAAATCTTTCTTGAGCAGGTAACCGGTTCTCATGTAGTCAAAGTTTCCCCTCTTTTTATGGAACCAGACGGTTCATTACCGCGTTCACGAGTGCCCGCCAACTCTCCCTACCCTGAGCCAGATTAATCCAGTCCATGTCCCTTAATCCCACTTCCTGAAGATCCATCTTAATATTGTCTTCCCGTCTATGTGATTGTATCAATTAAATTAGCATTAATTTATCTGACAAAGGAAGAAGCAGAGAAAGTTTTCAAAGGAGAAGGTTCTAGTGTTTTTCAATTTTCAGTATCTTCTCTTTCCCTTAAGGTCATTTGCTTACGTCTTCTTCCTCGTATTTCCATCAATTATCCCTTTCTTTATCACAATTTTTAATTTTTTATTATTGGCCCATTCTTTGGAACAAGAATAAACGCTAAATGAGGAATTATTTTTATTGTCTCCCTCTGTTTTTTCGTCTTCGAGAAATACTATGTGGGACGCATTTGTCCCAGTGAATCCTGCTTGGCGGGAGGGGGGGGGGGGGGCGAAAGCGCTTTTGAAGAAAATTCGTTGCAGCTAGAATATTTGTATTGTAAATTAAGTTTAAATTTTTTCGTGTTTTTAAGTGCGTTCTCAAAATTGCGAAACGCGACTATTAGCTTCATCGTGTCTGTGCGACCGTCCGTCTGTGCGACCGCCCATCTGTCCGTCTGTGCGAATTGATCAACTCGGCTCCCACTGCACGGATTTTAATGAAATTTAATATTTGAACATTTTTCTAAAATCTGTGAAAAAGGTTCAAATTTAATTAAAATCGGACAAGAATAACGGGCACTTTACAAGAAGAAAAGTATATGTTTTTATCATATCTCTCTCAATTCCCCAATACAAAAGACAACTCACGTATAAATGCATCGTAAATAACAACTCAGAAAATATAAAAGCACCTCTCACGCTTATCTCACTGAAATACACTCAAAACTGGCTAACAGTGCATTACAACAGACTGTCACCCACGCAGCAATGCACACAGTAACATTTCTACACTGCTGTTTCGTGGGAAAATATATTCTGCCTAGTTTCACGGAGTAGAGATAGTTCAAGGTAGATGGCAGCATGGAGAAGAAGTGGGATACTGGTAACCCAGTAGACTTGAAAAGACTTTAAGTGGGACATATATGTCCCACTGGTCACGAAAGGGTTATATCCTTCCCTCTAAATTTGTTTCGGTTAAGTGTTTTAAAAAGCAGTTCCTCCGCAAGATGCGATCATTCCAGTTACACTTGCTTCCTTCTCTTGTATGTATGATGTAGTTTCTCGGGCGAAGTCCCAAATCAAGGCCAACAATTGTAGTCACCCAGTAGCCAGGAGCATCCTGCCGATGCCACAAATTTTACGAGTGGCCCGTGGGGGTGGTGCAGTGGAGTCTTCCGATGGTAATCCTCCACTGCTGCCCATCCATTGTAGTGTTTCTGGTGGCATCCCATCTCCAGGTCACCAATTGTAGTGTTACGGCGTGTATTCTCAAAGTGCCTATTAATTTACAGCGCCGCGGCCGACAATTTCAGTCCGCTGGTGGCCTTTTTATAGTTAAAGTTTTTTCTATTGTACTTCCTCATGATTCCCACTGAATTAACTTTAGTGAAGCATAGATGAACCGCTAAACCACACATAAAATAAAAAATACGCATTAAAAATGAAAAAAGTGTGGTTTATTTATAGTATCATGGTACTCTTAGTATCATACCTTTATGCGTATTTTTCAAGCGTATAACATCCGATCTCAGATCTCGTGGCTCAGAGCGGTTTGACTTGCCTAGCGCTTTTATTCTTCATTCAGTGACATGCACAGATACAGAAGTGGCAAGTGCCACTGTAAGTGCAGACGATAAAAAAAATTAAAGTGTGTGTTTGGTAGAAATTCATGTGGCACTGATGAAACAAATAGATCCTCGAAATCAGGCTATCCCTATACTGTTCAATTCTTTTACGAACGAAGCCCCCTTTTTGGACCCTTATTTTGTAAGTCCTTTTGTAGTGACGTCTCTCATTTTTATATAGTTCTCATTCTGTATTTTTTGTAATGCAGATGCAAGAACAAATTATTAGGATGCACACTATAAAATGGTGTATTGAAATTGGAATAAGACGCTTATACGTTTGTGGTTCTAAATGATGATGCAGAACTTTCAGACCATGCAGGCGGAGGAAAGATTGAGCGTGCGTCAATACAATTTTCTAAAATGCAGTCGCAACACAGTTCCCCTCGCCTGTCGTTTGGAAGATTGGATGTAACATCAAACACAAAGCAGTTGCTGACTTCCACTGGTGTTAAAGAGACAGTCTGGATATTTTCTTCAAGAACTGATTTACCTCAGAGTATTTCTTCCATACTTTCGCTGAGTTCCAAAATTACCATTTTCGCCACCAGCTCTGTCAAAAATGTATACCCGCTCAGCATGATCATATATGCTGTAATACTCAGCCCATTATTTATTAGTTTCGCTGGAACCTTGTAAGGACTGAATAAAACGCCCACGTCTTCAAAGATATCCGTCCTTGCCTATGCGGATGATGTTAGGTTCATTCTAACCTGGACGGCAGTCGTCACGGCAGTAAGGACCGCACTGCACTTGTGCCACCGTGCTGCAGGTGACAGTCTCAAACTTACCAAATCCAAGACCCTAACATTGGGCATATTGAACACAGAGACTGATCTTATGGGCATTAGTTATGTAAAAAGCGAAAGTGTTTTATATGATATTCCATGTGACGATCGTAGAGACGACCCGGTGGGCATGGTCTTCCATTGTTATACATACACGACTTTCACTGTTCTCTGCATTCCTACGCGACCTGAACCTTTTGAAGCGCTTCCACTGCGTCAACATCTTCCAGCTTTTGCAGCTGTGTTACCAAACACAGATTCTCCGAATAGTAAACGAAGAGTTGCGTCACATATACAGTGCCACGGCCTGCTTCATATGGATCGGAAGTGTTTTCCGGGTCCCATCGTCGACTGTATACTTGGAACAGCAGGAAGAAGGGCTGGGTTTAATAGATGTGAAAGCCAAATGCATTACCTTTTTCCTGAACCAGTGTATCGGACTTCTCCAGGGAGGTGCGACGCTTACAAGAGAATGGATAGAACTATGGAACAGGACCATCGCAACGGGCAACCTCCTAATATGCTTTCAATACCAGCTGGTCTCAAGTACCTGCGTCTTTTCTTCCGGGAGATCTGCTACAGTCCTTTAGATATCTTTCCACCGCTGAAGGGCCCGGCACTATAGAATTTAATCCCATCTGCGACTACTGCACATGATAAGCCGTTGATTCGAATCCTTATCAAATATGCATATGCCGAGTGAACAACTGTTTGGGAAAACATCGCCTCCACCCCGTTGTCTGATGAGACGAAATCTACTTGGTAAAGGGTTGTTACACGACTACATAACATCAACACACAAAACACGAGGGCGTGTGTCCAGTTTACCTCTATCGACACACTGCTCCATAGACTCACAACGAACACCGCTACCTCAGCTATGTCAGTGGACACGTCGCAGGATTGTTGCGGTACTGCGAACGGACCACAGATATGTTATGTCCCGCCACAGTGGCTAGTACTTCCTGATGTCAGCACCTGGCCGAAAACAAAACAACAAAACGTAGCATGGTTGACAGAACACTACGTACACCATGTTTTGCGGAATGGGAGTTCTGCCACCCTGCATACTTATATGGATATCCTCCAGCTTGCTCGTAATAAAGCTGAAGTTATACGGTAAAAGGGCCACATTATTGGCGCCTACATGAAGAAATGTGCATGGGAATAAACGTAGTATCTGTAATTCAATTTTTATACCAAACACTGCACATAAATAAAATTTATAAAACTTACACATTAAAACATTAAAAAAGCTCCGACATGTTTCGATCCTAGAACCATCATCAGGGAGATATATCGCCCTTGCTAAAGTTACACTATAAAAAGTCACATTAATTTCGCTATTCCAGTTGGGTATTGTGGCACCATGCCGTGTTGTGTGATGTTATGTTGCGAAGAGTGCCCTGTTACGGATGTGCGTACGCACATCCGTAACAGGGCACTCTTCGCAACACAACACAACACGGCATGGTGCCACAATACCCAAATGGAATAGCGAAATTAATGTAACTTTTTACAGTGTAACTTTAGCAAGGACGATATAGCTCCCTGATGATGGTTCTAGGATCGAAACATGTCGGAGCTTTTTTAATGTTTTAATGTGTAAGTTTTATAAATTTTATTTATGTGCAGTGGTTGGTATAACAATTGATTGACTTAACAACATGCTTGGTATAAGAACGAAAATAATTAGTATCTGTCGTACACCTTTTCTTTAACTCGTTAGAAAGTTGACGCCTGGAATATCCAGTGGTTATGTGTTGTATACAATTGGATCATGTATTTGTCCGTAAGTGTAAAGAGGACCAGTGAATATTGCTGCTTGCTTTTGTACATACATGTGCTTTTATATGTTGGGATTATCTGTCTATTCAGAACCTTACGATGATGATGCAGTGTGTCAAACATTTAGTGTGAATGCGAGTTATGGCAGCGTAGATCTTTAGTACAGACTTGAAATTACGCTAGTACAGTAAGTGCTATGACAGACACAATATATCATGTTTCAAATTTTCTGGATAATTGGCATGTGTTTTTTTATTTGTTTTTCATTCATGCTTGAGACAAACCGTTTTTTGTTTCGATTAAATGTAAATTTATAATTCATGATTCAGGAAATAAAAGTAGCAAAAAAAGTATTTACAATGGGATGTCTAATCACGGAACAGGGAATAAAAATATTGTAATGTGTTAATTTTGCTTCTTTTCAGTATATTGTAGGGAGTGCATGCTACTAGTTGTAAAAGGAATACATTATTTGCTTATTGCTTTACTTCTAATTCATCTTGAGGGAATGTTGTAGCTAGGCAACCTGATTTCAAATCCAAGAACTATCATCTTCAGTTGGAAAGCTGGGTGATCTTATATAACTCAATGTGATAATTATGTTCGGTAGGAAGGAAGAAGATGGGGGCAGCTTCTTAGCAGTAGACTTCTTTAAGTTTATGAAGAGCTGCTGAACAAAATCTGAGAATACATATTTGGTATTTTATAAGTCATGAGGAATTTAAAGCTTCCTTCCACCAGAAAGTCACTAACTTGCTCTTTGTTTACTCTAAGTTCTCGTAGGCTTCTGGAGCGAGGGTAATCAGCTTCACGCAAACAAACAAAATTATAAAAAGGGGACGATGGTAAATACTCCCCGCTTCTCACTGTACTGGTGGCCAGTTTTCATTATGGGTGTTTCTTTATATGCTCGGTGTTTTAGTTTAAAATAGAAAAGTGACAAATTTAATTTCCGAAATTAACTTGTTAAATTACACATATTCGGTCTTCTTTAATTGGTAACATGGATAGTCTTAGTAAAATGAGAGATGAAGAATTAAATTAACTAACCACATTTTTTATTTTAATAAATTTAATCACATGTATGTGAACAGGTGCATCGCCATTAGACTTACCTATTTATAGATCCAGCTGTATCAGCTCAGAGATCGAACTGTACCCTAAAATTACCAAATACATATATTAGACTAGATCACGGTTTATTTTGTGTGTGAGTTTTGGAGCCCGATGATTACTTCACTTTGATTAATACCGAGCACCTAAATTTCCCTGATCGGAGTTCTTTTTTACGATGAAATCTTAGCCGTTGGTCTCGCTGTCCACCTATAACCATTACCCGACTTGTATTAATCTCATCTCGTAGGACAGCTAGCTGCTGGCAACTGGGGGAAGCCGTATGTTGCTGGTCTTAGTGTAGACGTGCAGTTACTCTTGATAACGCCGGTTTAGAGCTAAGGGCTACTAGATCTCACAAGCCCCTCTACCGCGGCAAAGTGGAGATGGCAATGGAGGGGTCTAACATGAAAAGTGAAAAGTATGAAAATATCAGTGTCCTAGTGTGGCACGATGAAAGAACAGTGATGAGATAAAAAATACACAAAATTCCGCGGAATGAGTTTAATGTAATAACCTTAAAATCAGTCCAGTGTCAGTAGAAGTAACTTGATGATGAAATAATAATAATAATACATGCCATCCAGAACCAAGTGATTAAAACTAAAAATTACAGAAAATTTATTATGCGGGATGGTATCTTTGACGATTGCTGAAAATCTCTCTCTAAAAATACTCTCTTATAAATGAAATTAGCCACTACTGTAAATAAAATCCGTCAAAGGTCTTAGTGAATAAACTGGCGCGTTTGTTCTAAAACAGGGGAATACGTGCGGACAAAACTGTCCCTCATAATCGATCTGAGAGAGAAAAGCAATAAAATATTTTATTTAATTAATGTCATCTTAAAAAATCTCAGGTAATTTTTAACCTACATTTATCGAAGACTGAGAAAGTATACAGAGTTAAGCACTGAGGTGAAACAACGGTAACCAGTAGAACCTGTTTGTACCTTAGCTGTCACTACACCTGCACCAGGAGCCATTCCTCATACACTAAATTTTGTCCTCAAGAGACTAGTCTTACCATATTTGCAGTACGTGACCTTACCAAGATCTGTGAACTTAACTACATGCAACACAGTCATGAAGTTCTTAGGTGACTGTAATTTTCAGCAATAGGTGCTAAACATAATTACTTTCATCTTTGTTACTAAATGCGTGAGGTGGTATGACTCTACCGTGTTAAATACGAGTTAATTAGAGTAATAATAATAATAATAATAATAATCTCCTTCATGCAGGGTATTTATACTTATATTCCTGAGAAAAGCTATGTCCCTAGGGAATATAATGTTGCAGCTATTCTGTTGTTACTATTCATGGTGCTTATATCCTTAGTTTCAATGTTGAATCTATTGTATTTTTACATTAGTACCTTCCGAAGTGGGGCACCGCGGTAGCACAGTGGTTAAGGTGCTGTGCTACAAATCGGAAGGTCGCTGTTTCGATCCCAGCTGGTGTCAGTGGATTTCTTATTGACACATAATCCTTCCGATCGCACTATGGCCCTGGGGTCAACTCAGCCTCTAACAGAAATGAGTACCAGGAGTATTTCCTGGGGTAAAAACGGCCGGAGCGTAAGGCTGACAACCTACCACCGTCTTCTGCTGTTGTCACGAAATCTGGGAACCTGAACTTCCTGGAACCTTCTGGGCTTGTCCAGGCCTGTAATGGGACTGCTTTACCTTTTAACTTTACCTTCCGAAGTACGTGTGGAGTGGCCAATATGGCTGTTTTCTGTAGTTCCTTTACGTACTTCCTCGTAACTCATATTTTCCTGTTATGTCGCTCATGTATTTTCTGAATGACTGAAATAGTCCCAGTCGCCCCTATTATTACTGGCATCACCTTTGTTTTTACATTCAACATGAGCTGTACTTCTATTGTAAGGTCTTTATATTTTAGAGTCTTCTCGGCTTCTTCTTCAATCACATTTCTGTATCCTGAAATTGCAACGTGTATTAACTTATTATTATTATGCTGGTGGTGTATTTGTACTTTTATTACCGCAAAGAATGTCTACTTTTCCTCCTCAGTAGAGTGAATCCATTTATTTTCACGTTGTCCTCTGGACGCTTAATGCACTGAAGGTAGCCTCTTCAAAGTGTGTGCAAGCCCTGTGACGGTATAGGTTATGTTGCTACGCGTCTGAAGTGATCTCCTTGCAAATTTTGTTGGTAATGAAGTGATTTGCAATTTCACACAGTATTTAAGTTCTCCGGATTTTAAACCACTTGACACCAATCACTTTTTCGATATGTATATACACAAAGAATATCAATATGTTTATATCTCTATTATCTGTACACATACACAAAGAATATCAATATTTTTATATCTCTAATATCTGTACACATACACAAAGAATATCAATATGTTTATATCTCTATTATCTGTACACATACACAAAGAATATCAATATGTTTATATCTCTAATATCTGTACACATACACA
>Ga0136643_10015420_pt1 | contig 11486 bp, 3 predicted proteins | sample TergutLab28metaG_FD_96883 | JGI IMG/M metagenome (GOLD analysis project Ga0136643, IMG submission 96883) | Labiotermes labralis P1 segment gut microbial communities from Petit-Saut dam, French Guiana - Lab288 P1 (version 3) (version 3) | ecosystem: Host-associated > Arthropoda: Insects >...
TCGTTATGCAATCTCCTCCATTCCCCTGTTACCTTGTCCCTCCTAGGTCCAAATATTCTCCTCAACACCATGTTCTCAAACACCCTCAGCTTCCTTTCCTCCCACAATGTCAGCGACCAAGTTTCACACCCATACAAAACAACAGGCAAAATTATAGCTCTATATATCTTGATCTTTAAATTTTTGGATAGCAACCTGGAAGACAAAAGATTCTGCACTGAATGACAGCAAGCATTTCCTGACCTCAATCTGCTCTTAATTTCTTCCACAATAGAATTCTTATTTGTTAAAATTGTTCCCAAATATTTAAACTCTTCCACCCTCTCAAAGATACTATTATCAATCCTCACACTGTGAATTCGTCCTGCATTCTGACAAATGGTATTACAAAGCAGTAAATTATGGGCATGCTAGAAGATGACAATAGTTTTTGAATAAATATAAACCAAATGCAGCTATTCAAACATAAACACTCTGTCAATGGGTCATTCAGAACTGGATGGATGTATGGAAGCATGTGAGATTATTTGTAGAGTAATGTTATGGGTACTATATTTTTAAAATTCCATGACTTGACCATTTTTCCAATTTTTGTAGTTCCTGAATGAACTTTTTTTTTTCATGGCATTTCCAATTTATTTCCTGTTCTTTAATGTTACAGTTCTTCTATATCAGCACAATCCTTTATGTGACCTGAAGTGTTTACAGTAGAGGTCTCCTTAATGCAATCAGCGATGTGGAAATGGAGTTTGTATCCACTGTTTTAAGAACATCTCTGTCATCATCATCAGGGGTCCCATGAATTGGCCACAACCTTCCATTAACATACTTTTCAGGTATAAATGCAACATGTGATCACATCACTTATCTCATAAACCCCTGATGATTGAAGACAGTCTCCAGATCACAGGATACTAACTCCATCGCCACATGGATAATCACTCACTAGACACTATCTGTCAGGATGACATGTAATTACACGTCCATCTATATTCTGCAATAAAACTAACATGATCAGTAGTCTAAAATTTTGCTAGCTTCTGCTTTGATCTTTAGTTTGGCTGAATTTGGTCCAGGTGCAGTGGCAAAGCTAGGACTTTGGAAGCCCAGGGAGAGTATTAACTTGGCCACCCCTGACAGAAATTATGAACTCTAAAAAAAAAACACAATTATTTATTGAATTTGTCTCATTAATTTAAAATTTTCTGAGGGCAGAAAATCAAATTTTCATTTAAAATATTAATTTTGCCACCTCTTAGATTCTGCTGCCCATGAAAGCAACACCACTCACCCCACCTTAGCTATGCCCTTCTCCAACTAGATGCTGAAGTGATCAGGAGGAAATAAATGATTGTATCAGAAAGCTGACAATTTCCTCCTCCTGATCACTTCATCAACAACCTGAACCGAATTCCAACACCATAAAGATCAAGGAAGCATGTTTATCCACAACAATGGAACAAATTTATATTCCTTCATGGTATAAGTATCCAAAAGATCATCATTTGAGCAATACCACCTTAAATAATGAAAACTTACATATGATCTGTAGTCAAAATATCCAGGCTGTCTCATTCCTAAGCAACAATTTTAATTTAGTTGCACAGGATCAGAAGAGTCAAACAATTATGTAGTAAAGAATTTCAGTCAGCAGAACATTACATATCAGGTACTCTATTTATATCCAGCTACATGTTTTGACTTCATACCAAGTCATAATCATATAAACTGAATATGGAACAATCACACACATATATCCATCATAGAGAACACTTTCTTTAAAACAAGTAATCCCCTGATTTCTTTACATCACGCATTCAATGGAGCAAAATGATTCAAATATTTTAAAATGTGTTGTAAATGTTTTAGGTAGAAGATCCCACGTGTTTAAAAAGATTATGTTAGCCTAACTTTTATCACCATTCTGTATACAACTGATACTTCCTTGATAATGGCTTGATGCAATGTTGAGACATGTAAATGGTTATAAATGCATTACATAATACATAATGTTGTGCTGCCTGAAATTGTTTACTATGTAACCATATAAACATTTGCACTACAAGATGGAACAATTAAAAAAATCATGTGTTCACAAGCTTTACTTAAGAACATGCACCCCCTGTCATTTGGTTTAATAATTTTTGAACAGTGGTAGTTTTCTGAACATTAGTATTCTAAGTCATATTAAGTAATTCCTGTATGATAGTTGGTTAATATAATATCACTTACTGTGTCAAAGAATTCCGTGAATTTGGAGAAGTAATACCACCAACACGTCCTTGCCATCTGCAAGAAAATATAATTAACTGTACACTTGAATACAGTATGTTTTTACAAATGTTCAGGTTGTATGCACTACTTTTATTATATATATTTCATCCCAGTGTACAGGCTATTCATATTCAGAGGAATGAGAATCATTTATGTAAAATTAAACTTATTTGCAAGAAAAGCATAAATTTATTGCATAATCAGAGAATTTTGTGTGTGTACATGTGCGTGTTTGCATATGCCTATGTACGTAACAACATAAATCAGCTATGTAAACGAGAGCGGTAAATCACAACCTAATTTTGTTAATTGATATGCTACCTTGCTATGTCATCATCAAGGAGTTTCATAAATAAAATAGTAGGAGGTACCCCAAGGTTTGCTCCTTCAAAAAATGTATCAGCAGATGTATCAATTTTACACTGTGATACAACCAGTACATATGTGTGGAATACCATAAAATCTCATTGTGAGGTGTCTCAATACAATAAACAAGGGGAGAATATTTGTGTTGTGCTTCTACAGTCAGTGTACTGAAGCAGTATATCTCTGAGACCTTAAAATATAAATTTCGTACATTAAAACATATTAGACACTGATGTAAGTTGTCACACATGTATCAAAATACTCATATGCAGGCTCTGTGTTTGGTTCAACAGTCCACAGACAAAAATTTAATTATAAATGGGACATGAAATATACAGTTTTAGTTAAAATGGAAAATTATACGTGATGAAATATTAATAAGCACATCTGATAAACCAGTTGTCCTACTGGTATCAGGGTTAATGAACACCAATGGAAGGTCTGACTCTACCTACCAGAAGAGTCAGCCATGCCATAACACATCATAGACCTGGGCCATTGCTCCCTGCTCAATAAAACCAGCAGGCAGGCAAATCAAGTCAGGTGCAGGGATCACCCCACAAGGAAAGAGACAGAAATCACAAACCACCCTAACATGTACACTATAACAGGTGAGGGAAGCTTCTTATTTCCTCCCTGAAAAGGAAGAATAAGATTCTGTCCAAGAACAGGACACCATCTGCAAGAGTGTAAGATGGCACAACTCAGAATGCCACAATCTGTATCAACCAGCACACTCCGCTAATGGTTGAGGCAAATATCTAAACAACAAGCACTCACTTTGCATGATGAACAACCATGCCCATAACACAGGCTAAAAAACTTTAAATATGTATGTTACTTCACTTCAAACTTCTTTTAACCTTGTAGTTTTCCCTTCCTTTTGCCATAATATATATTTTATTCCTACTGCATTCCCACATTTTTTTTCCCTGTCCCAGCAGAAAATAATTATATGCTAAATACAAATATATATATATGTGCACTTATAGGGACATACACACAATGCTAATGTGTTCATCTATTCATCCAAGTTAACCTGAGAATGAAAACAAAACTAATGACAAGGCAGGAACTACACTCGCACACCTGAAAATGGTATGACCATACCAGAACAGACATGTATGTACACACTGACACACAGTGTAGTAGTGACTGAAACATGCAGTGGAAACAGAATCAGAATTATACGTGAAGTACTTACTCTCAGTGCCATTGGACTATTGGAGTAGTCAACAAGCTGACATCTGAAGCTGTAGTGCCCAGCCCAGCCACTGGCCATATACTGGAACAGTGAATAAATTACACATCACAACCGAAGTCAGATGTTGGACTGAACAGTGAGATCAATTTGACATTCTGAAGACTGTGCATTGTGACATATTCTCAATATAAAACCAACGAGGAGCACTAATTTCTCAAATTTATTTTTGGAATAGGACTCTGAATGTTTCGGACAGTATCTCTGTCCCTCATCAGGAGTCTAGCACCGTACACACAGCAATAGGAATATGTCATACAGGTTATGCTGACTGCTAGCAAGCAGTGTGTACAGTGCTAGACTCCTGATGAGGGACAGAGATACTGTCCGAAACATTCAGAGTCCTATTCCAAAAATAAATTTGAGAAATTAATGCTTCTCGTTGGTTTTATTATAAGAAGTGAGATCAATGTTAATTCAAGTTCGTACCTGAAGCACAAATGGTAACTGTATTACTTGTTTTCCTTCCTACTTAATTGAACTATGTTTTTGAACCACTGTAGTGTATTAGGGTGCTGCTAATTATTAAACACTACTTTACAGGAAAGAGTGCATTCATACAATCTTGCTCTGCATTTAGAACAGATATATTTATGGAACTGACTTCACACAGCTATATATAACAGATGAATGCAGACACCATCATTAGTGTTCCAACAAGACCTGCAAAGGAAGTACGTAATTTTTAGTCAATGTAGCACAATGCACATGTGGAGATGGATACAATTATGCTAACGAATGTTTTCTGAAGTTCTTCTCTCTGCCAAAGACGTCTAAATTTAAGAATTAAATGTGCACCCCAATTTGATTTACCCACTGCCTCTGATTCCACCATTAAGAATCATTCAAAGTACACAAAAATTTACAAACTATTCTTTACAAGCCTCAAATAAGCATGTGGGCTTTACACGACACGTGTACAGCTTTACCACAGGGAGTGTGGGTATCATCCCCACTAAGCATTTACGACCTGATTAAAGAAAATTCCTTCATTGATCCATGATAAACACTCACATTCGTTTATTTATTTTTATGTAGCTAATCTAAAACTTTATTGTGCCGTATCTGTATATAATTTTCGTAACTGTACGGTCATGCGCCGCATAACGGCGTTTCGGTGAACGACGGACCACATAAATAACGGTGGTACCATAAGATTATAATATTATAATACTTGCCATTGTGTTACAGTTGCCTACAGTATTCAGTACAGTAACATCCTGTACAGGTTTGTAGCCTAGGAGCAATAGGCTATACTATATAGCCTAGGTGTGTAGTAGGCTATACTATCTAGGTTTGTGTAAGTACACTTTATGACGTTCGCACAACGACAAAATCGCCTAACGACGCATTTCTCAGAATGCATCCCCGTCGTTAAGCGACACATGAATGTATATGTTGAGATTTAACGAAGAATCTGTCAGAATAAAAAGACTCATCATAAGAACATAAGCATAAATATTATCCTGTCGACATATCAAAATCGAAAATAATCATGAAACAAACTTTCTTGTCATCCTGCACTGTTATGCACAGCGCAGTTTTTGTAACCCTCTTCTACTGTCCGGATCAAAGCACTTTTATGTCTTGAAGTGCGCTTCAATGTACGTAGACACTCAAGTTGTTTCCTTTCCAGCTTTCTTTCTTTTCTTCTTCCCTTCTTTTTTTTCTTTCAGGGAAGAAATCTTGTCCCCTTTTTCACAAATGCAGTTTATCACAGACAGTTGATGCCAAAACATGCTGACGGACATTTGTTGGCATAGTCGAATTATTCTGGTATGCAGCTGTGAAGTCTAATCGGACTAACTTTAGTCGCTGATCAAGGTCACAGCGGGAGAAGTTTGGTCATACGTAATCAATGCAATTATTTCCATCAATTACGTACACTTAGTGAAAAACAGAAGACCGGAAGCTGGCTTGCAATTAAAACTAATCTCCATGTCTTAAACGCCCTTTAAGCCACCACCACTACGTAACCACCATTTGTGAGGTTTTCCAGGATTTAAAAATAGATCCAAACATAATTTGTAGTTACGACCATGATGTACTTGCACACGAAACTTCAAAAGACAGGCACTGTACGTATAAACATGATATTGAGGTGCGTTCGCGTAACCACTATTGCCGTGGAAAAGCAATAAGTATTATACATTCCGCGTGTGTGTCTGTAGCTTTAGTTATCCAGTAAAATTTCGCCTCTGGCCTGTGTGGCTGCATCATATTTTCCCACATTATCTCGTAAACGGCGCGATTTTCGGAAATGAGGTATTAAACACTTTTTTTTTAATTTTCTCTACAACTTTTGTCAGAAACATTTTTCATTTTAATAAGAAATGAGCGCGATATTAACATACACGTACACAGACCTGCACGAAGAGTGCCCGTTATTCTTGTTAAAATATTAAATTTCGTGAAAATCCGTCCAGTTGCAGCCGAGTTGTTCCACGCGGACGGACAGACAGAGAAGCAGACATGACGAAGCTAATAACCGCTTTTCGCAATTTTGTGAACGAGTCCAAAAAGTCTAGCTATAGAGCTTCACGACTTACCGTCGTTAAAAGATGGTTCTTAGACGATAATCTTGTTCCACATTTTAAAACCGATACCTTCATAACAGCTGCATATTATAAACTATCAGAACCCCACACTATGTAGGGATAGTGCCACTCCCAAATCGCAAGATTGCAACACCGTCATTTGGGTATCGTTTGTATTAAAAAGTAAATAGTACAAATGACAAAGTCGCCTCTAACTGAACTGAATTCACAGAGAGGTTCATGAAAATCCATGAACTGGTTGATGAGTGGGTAAGCAGATTTGGTGAAAGCTTACGCGGTAACTTCAATTCAATAACGTCTTCCCAGGCCTGCCAACCGAAGCGTTCAGAAAAAAAGCAGCGAGGGTGCGCGTTTAGACGTATTATTCTTCCATTCATGCACACAATGAAACACCAGCAGAGTCGATTTTTATCTGACGTCAGGAGAGTAGAATTCCCGATATTCTTAACTAAGTAGAACTAACACCAGAGATTCTCCTCCTCCAATCTCATTTTTCTTTAGGTCAGAGGCCGTGCAATGCCTCGTGCTGTTCTTCGCCGCCCTCTCACCGCGGAGATCCGGGTTCACTTCCAGTCCAGTCTATGTAGAGATATGTGGTTGATAAAGTCCTTCGTTTTTCCACTGACATCACTCCACCAGTCCTTCATACTCATTTATTCATCTGTGACCGACGCTATATAATCTTAGCAACTGAGAGCGTCGTTAAATATCACACACACACACACAAAGTTTCAGTATTAAAGCTGCTAACCAGTTCGACACTGAGCAGCAGATTTTTCCGGCACAGAAACACGTTTAACTACGTCGATCTAAGAACAGAGACAACGTTATCAAACCAAAGCTGTCGGCACATCAGAGCACACTGGCTTGAGTAAATTCAAACGGTCAAGAGTTGCAGTCCTATGTGACTGCAGCGTTCTCTAAGACGAATCCCAGATCCTGTTACAAGCAAAGTCAAGTTCAAAGTCACAGGTTAGAAAATCGTACATTTCCTTATGGTGGGCCGGGTAGCTCAGTCGGTATAGCGACTGACTACGGGCTGGACGGTCCGGGATCGAATCCCGGTGGGGGCGAGATTTTCCGCCTGTCCAGACCGGCCCTGGGGCCCACCCAGCCTCTTGTAAAATGGATACCGGGTCTTTCACGGGGGTAAAGTGCGGCCGGGGCGTGATGCTGACCACTCACCCCCTTCTAGTCCCGCGGTCATGGAAGAGTAGAGCTACACCTCTAACACCCTCTGGGCCACACCGGGCCTGTAACGGGATCACTTTACCTTTTTTACATTTTCTTATTACAGCACACAGACAGGGAAAAGGGGCTGTAGAAACGTCGAATGACTGAAACGTTGATATTTTTTAGCGTTTTTTCTAAATAAAAAATGTAAAACTACCAACCAATGTCTTCGTGCCTGCTACAATATAAGAGCGCCCAACTACCTGACCTATTTAAAAGAAACTGCATAGGGCAGATGTAAGTGTAGATGGGTGGGTAATATCTAAGTGTATTTTGAGTAATGGGGTATGAGGTTGTGGGCTGTACGTGGGGTCAAGTAAACGCGTTACTCTGCACTCAGATTTCACAACCGGCGAGAAGTGTCTTGAGCAGCTAAGCGACTATTACAGTCCAGTTTCCATAGCTTGAAACTTGTAGGGTAAAGAAGTGGGGAAAGACGAAGGTCAAGGGAGGGCAGGGTATGAGGCTAGTACCTGTTTTATGGCACTAGATGTCAGCGAAAAATACCAGTCCCAAATACATGGGCCGCTAGAATATCAGGATCCGGCACAGTCACTCTGATTAGTAGGCGCTTAGTCATATACCCTCTCCAAGCGAATACCCACCGCTTCTTGTCCGCATTCCTTAAATACCTTCCAAGTCTCTAGTTACCAGCAGTGAACTGTAACTTCTGCTGAGCGGAGTTGTGATAGTTTCACTTGGTTCGGCTCAAGACGCCATCCTAATTTCTGTTCACCCATAGACCGGAAAGCCCATCACTCTCCAAATTCACGAATTTAAAAAATTGCACTCCATTTCCTATTCTTTTAAACGTCCATAGGTCATTCAACTGTCTTGCCCTGCCGCCGAAACAAAGACCGTCTCATAATGGCTCTTACTACAACGTTTGTAACTTTCTATTTACTGATCCTAACTGAGGAGAATGCAGTTAACCTTGGCAGTGGTTTGAGCTGGGGAAAGCCGAGAGTCGTTTGCTTGTGACCATTAACTGACATATTCCATTTGAAAATACGTTAGGCAGAAGTGCTGTCTTGGTGGATGTAAGATAATACATTTATTGCCTGTAGTGTTATGTGTGGTTACAGTTGTGCATAAACTTAACTTTAGGCTTGCTGTAAACGAAACAGCTAACAAGTGGCGGCCAGTAAAAAAATAAAAAAGCCATGCAGTGACAAAGGCACCCGTTTCACGGGCTGTATATGTTGTCCTCAGAATGTCGTCGCGAGTCTTAAGGGACGCTACTCGCGCTGTGTAAACAACTGCATTTCATACAATAATATAAAAAACCAACTAGATGCAAGAATGGCAGCTTATTAATAACTTCAATCAGCTCAACATGCTTCGGGCGATAGTTTCGCCCATCCTCAGGAACACTAGACCGTGTTTACAGCTTGTGGTATAAAGCACCGACGGTACATTATACCACAAGCCGTAAACACAGTCTAGTGCTCCTGAGGATGGGCGAAGCTATCGTCCGAAACATGTTGAGCTGATTGAAGTTATTAATAAGCTGCCATTGTTGCATCTCGTTGGTTGTTTATATTACTGTATCAACGATGCACGGTCACACTAACATCAAATCAACCGCATTTGTTTGAGTTAGGAACAGTACGACCGCCTTCTAAGTTGGAAGCGATTACCTTTCACGGGTACAGACTTCAAGAAACTCGCTGGTATCAGAGCTGAATTTCGTATCTAATTTGCGCAGAGCTTCGGCTTCAGTTCAGACTTGCTTTGGCCGTGCAGAACACCTACCCAACTTCGTCCGACACATTTCATTTCGAGCTTAGGTAGTTCAATTGAAAGAGTAATTAGGTTACGTGCTGGACGCCCAAAGCATCATGGTTCGTTTCCCGGCAGGGACAAAAGATTTGCTTCTCCTCCAGCACGTCCAGACGGACTGAGCCTCCTATTCAATGGGCACAGGCGGTTCTTTCCCCAGAAGCAAAGCGGCCCGGAAGTAATCTCACCAGTCACCTCCATCCAGTGCCAATGTTAAGAATCAGTGGAGCTATAATCCACTTCCCCATATGCATTTATGGCGTGCAGTGGGACGCTATCTTTTGCCTTCAAATTATTTCACCACGAAATTTGATGTCCCACAGTTAGATTCAACAGTTCCCCCCAAATTACTCAGTAATGGACTAACCCAGTGATCCTCAAAGGCAGTATAAAGACTGTTTAGAGGTGTCAATATGCAGACGTGTGACGTAGCACTGAATCACTTGTACACACACGCATGATTATGGCTGATATGCGGCTATTAATCACAATCGTGTTAACGGGAATCCGCTTCGTTACCTTCTTAGTTCTGAGGTCAAATGACGGCGAGGCATGGGGGGGACTATTTTGTAGAATGAATACCCTGGAAGGAGTGGGCGGGAGGTGCGGGTACCTAGCAGCCGCATTCAAGCAAAACTTGCATGCCATATGAAAGCTGTTCTAAATAGGACATCTCATCTGAATGTTAGATCAGCACTAATACGTCATTCTTGTTACCTCCATGTAGATGTATTTGTATAGGTCTACTCTCGAACGCAGACTGCTTCATCAAAATAAGGAGACGTCTGAAGCACCATCATCGAGATCGAAGAAGTACAAAAAAAAAAAAAAGGACGGTAACCGACTTTCAAGTATAATCAAAATTATGGTATTTTTTCTGGTTCTGTGTTTTCTTCAATATATGAAGTATTATATCAGCTACCACTTGTACCAGTGCGAATAATTCTCTCGTAGAAACAGTCAATACTTCATCAACAAAAATTTAAAACATTAATCTTAACAAATATAAAAAACTGTAATTAATAATGCTTGACGATTTCTCACGGAGACCAACGTATCAGAAGAAACGCGCGCATAGGAACAGTAGCCTTCTACTGTGATCAAACAAGACGCAGAAGTTGAAATCATTTACAGTCGCCGAAGTGAGGATGCGATCAACAAACTGCGCTCAACAAAAGCTCCGGGATATGATCTCATCACTGGTGAAATCCTTAAAAAGCTACCGGAAGTCGGATTATCGGCTATTACATACATATACAACAGCACTTTACGTACTGGATATTTCCCTGGACAGTGGCAGGTATCCCAAATTGTCACAATACTCAAACCTGGTAAACCTGCAGAAGATGTAAAGTCCTACAGGCCAATCAGTCTACTTCCAATCCCCTCTAAAGTTTTTGAGAAACTCCTTATAACCCGACTACAACCCATCTTACAACCCACACAAATAATACCGGACCACCAATTTGGATTCAGTAGAAAACACTCCACCATCGAACAAGTACATCGCATCACCAATATAATTCACAGGGCAATAGAAAACAAACAATACTGCACTGCGGCTTTCCTAGATACCAGTCAGGCCTTTGACAAAGTGTGACATGAAGGACTGCTGTATAAACTAAACACATTCCTCCCGGACAATATGTATAGACTATTACAATCTTACCTAACGAATAGATACTTTAGGACAAAATACAGGAAGGCTTACTCGTCCCTCGGGCAAATCCTCGCTGGAATACCGCAGGGCAGTGTACTTGGCCCCCTCCTATACCTGACCTACACTGCTAACCTACCCATCCTGGCAAACAGTACAACTGCCACCTTCGCTGATGATACCGCTATCCTAACAGTCCATGAGGACCATACAATGGCTGCGCACAGACTTCAGATGCACCTAAACAAAATCCAATCATGGTTAAAAACATGGAGAATGAAGGCGAACGAAGCAAAATCAGTACAGGTCACCTTCACCCTCAATAAGATGACATGTCCACCTGTCAAATTAAACA
>Ga0136643_10015421_pt1 | contig 11486 bp, 10 predicted proteins | sample TergutLab28metaG_FD_96883 | JGI IMG/M metagenome (GOLD analysis project Ga0136643, IMG submission 96883) | Labiotermes labralis P1 segment gut microbial communities from Petit-Saut dam, French Guiana - Lab288 P1 (version 3) (version 3) | ecosystem: Host-associated > Arthropoda: Insects >...
GGTGGATAATATTAGGATGGATCTCCAGGAGGTGGGATGTGGGTATGTGGACTGGATTAGGTTGGCCCAGGATAGGGACAGGTGGCGGACGCTTGTGAGTGCGGTAATGAACCTTGGGGTTCCGTGAAATGCGGGGAATTTCTTGACTATCTGCAAACCAGTTAGCTTCTCAAGAAGGACTCTGCACCATGGAGTAAGTGAGTAAGTTACTAGTATAAGGACTACTGCCACCGAGTGAACACTCAATTGCAGTAAATAATAATAATAATACTTACTCCATGGAACAGAGTCCTTCTGGAGAAGCTTACTGGTTTGCAGCTAGTCAAGAAATTTCCCACATTTCACGGAACCCGAAGGTTCATTACTGCACTCACAAGCGTCCGCCACCTGTCTCTATCCTGGGCCACCCCAATCCAGTCCATATACCCACATCCCACCTCTTGGAGATCCATCCTAATATTATCCATCCATCTACGCCTAGGTCTCCCCAGCGGGCTCTTTCCTTCCGGTTTCCGCACCAAGACCCAATAATAATAATAATAATTATAATAATAAATTCAGCATTGAAACTAACGGTATAAGCACCATGAATAGTAACAACAGAATAGCTACAACACTGTATACCCTAGGGACATAGTTTGTCTCAGGAATATAAGTATAAATACCCTGCATAAAGGAGATGATGATGATAATAATAATGATAATAATAATAATAATAATAATAATAATTGCAATGAATTTTCGGAATGTGCGCAGTTACTATGGTTGTCGACAACGCTGTACGTATACATCTTTCCCTTCATTTTCGCGCGTTGTTGGAAATTAACAAGATTTGTATTCCGGGACAGCCACATAAATGGAGTGAAGATATTTAATCTTAAGCATTTTACCATATTTCTGCTATTTTGTGTACTTTTTTTTTTCCATCATGAAGGTATTTTATTTTTCTGCCCATTCATTCCAAGGCAGGTGGTTGGCTGGAATTTTTATTCAGGAATGGAACAAAGAGAGCACCAGCACGTTTTTAAAAGTATGCCTTGCTCTTTCTTGCTCTCTTTGTTTCGGCGTTTGTTCGTCTCTCTTCCGCGCACGTATTTTACCCTCTTCTTCATTTGTCGGTACAGTCATTTACAGAAGTTATGTTTGTAACCTATTACCGTCGAATGCGGTCACTGTAATGCCGCGCTGACCCGGGACGTATTTGTTTCCTATCTTTTCTGTTCATACGCACAAGCCAACAGGATGACGTTAGTCGGTTTGCTGCGATCTGCTGGTGAACGTTGCAAGTTGCGGTGCAAGACGAAGAACTTGTTGAGTCGGGTGTACAGGAGTTTCGTATTGACGTACTGCCGAAGTTGGCCGAGAACGCACGAAGCGCGCCGTACCGGACGATCGTTTCGAATTGCAAGTCAGTCGAGTTTAGAACGCCGTGGGTTGTAGTGTATGGAGTTGCGTTACATACTGCAGTGCTAGTTGTTTTCATATTTTTTTAAATACACAATAAAGGAAATCCGATAATATTTTCGTTCTTGTGCAGAAATGATTTTTTGACACTGTGCATTTTTTTTGGGGAATTTTTGTGCCTGGAGCAAGTTTTTGAAAGTGGCTCGCTAGCAACACCTAAAAGCTCAGTTCCTTTGTTCGTAGTTTTTTCTTCATTTTTTTCTCCACGAAGTTCGCTCGGTGACGCGGAAGAAGAAAGAACTTGTTATTCCTCCCTCGTTGCCTGTTACGTCAGAATGGAGGAAGAAGATAGAACCCTTCCTCATCCTGAGGGCATTTCTATATTTATAGCATTCAGGTATGTGAAGTTTATGCTTTTCCATGTGCCATCAGTGTAGGCGTTACTTTGTTAACCGGAAATGCACTTCCCTAGCTTTTCCTTTACATTTTGGTAATCGAAGTGAGTCAACAATGGCAGATGTCTGCCTCCTTGTTTCGTTAATTTTGTTATACGGTAAACAGTCGATGAACTGCGACTGTGGTGAAATGTAGCCGCAAGGTGTCTGAATTTCTTAGGTTTTTTTTCCCGACCGGCGTAATCCAGATATCTGAGTGAGTAATATTACGTCGGATTCGAGCAGAACTAAGCGCGAATTAAAAAAAAAGTAACCCGGAAGACAGGTGTTCGTTAATGACAGCCAAGAACAAAAGAAACACTTTACATGTCGTCCTTTTGTCCTGTGTACCTGGCTGTAACAACTTTTCCGTTATTTGTAAGCAGGTACGTGTTGTTCTCTGCTCGTACGATTTGGATGTCCGAAGTTCGATTCTCGTTACGAATTTGACTTATGCCTCCTATCAAATCAGAGTATGCTACAAGGGCTTACCTAGCGTTTTCCCTGAAAGATTACGGTGACTTGTTCGCCGGGAGATAAAAGCGGTTGGAACGTGAAGCCTCCATTTTTATGTATACGTGAACGTGTTGAGCCTTAACTTTTACGTTTGCCGCTCTTCTACGCATTCGTACTATTAGCTTTATGTTGTATACCGTTTGTCGACGATGGTTGTAGAGTTTGATCGTAGTTGACTTGTGGGTTTACTGAGAATCGTATGGTGGCTGCTGTTCTGTACGTGATGTGTGCCGTAGCGCGGTAAAACGTAAGGGTGAGCGTTCTTTGTTTACCGACGAATTACTGCATCAATTTGAAAACAGGTGAAATTGTGGATGCTACCGTACTTGCACATGTTTTTTAGTTTTTGATGGCGCGTATCCTCCCGAACACACTGTTCTTTGTGTAGGTGAAAAGGTGCGTTGTCAAACCCCCGTGGTCTATCACTGCAGCAATACCCTATCTGATAGGCTATGTACCAATTGTCGTAAGTCTGCGGCTGTATTGGACTGTGCAGGAAACCGTGAAGTGCTGTCCCGGGCGGGCCTAGCTGTCCGTCAAACGCATTCAGTTCTAATGGGGTTCGAGGGTTGTGAGTTGTGTAGCATGCTTTCTGCCCTTCATGTACATTGAAATAAAAAAGGAAGGCACACATCTCGTTTTCAACACAAAATCAGGTTGTGTCACAAGAATTTAGTCGCCGCGGGGCACTGGTTCGAATCCAGATTAGTCTGTGTGGAATTTGTGATGGGCAAAGTGGCACTGGGACGGGTTTTCCTCCGAGTAACCAGGTACTGCCACCGGGTGTCATCCCAATTGCAATTAACATGTGTATCGTACCATATATCATGTTTTTGAAAATTTTAAGTGAAATGAAATGTGTTGAAAATTAAAAATAAAGATTACTGTAAGTGTTGTTACATCATCTATCACCAACACTATATAATCTTAGCAATTGTTGACAGTGTCGTGCCGTAACACTTAGAATGTTCAACCAGAAATCACAGAAAGTGACACGCGTCAATTCTCTTTGCCCTGTAACCGGATATGTCAGCGGAACGTTGGAGTAGTGTATACATTATGATTTGCGAAGGTGTTTATTTACCGCCGATCTGCAACCGATCGATTTTTGTAATAGAAGATATTTTCTTTTTATAATAGTTTCTTTTCTTGGTGTCGGTGTGTAATATTGGGGCGTTCATTAGACGACGTTCACTCGAGCTCCCACTTGTTACTAACCTCCAGGCAGCATTTTTATAGCCCTAAAAAATATGTACTTCTAAGCAAGTAGTGTATATTGTAGACCTTGTTACGAAATGGAGATGAGTGATCAGATTCACGACTCCGGCCGATTGTGCCCCCTGGCGTACGCCTACGTTAGCAGGTTGCAAGCCCCAGAACCGGTTCGGACGCCGTGGCGAACAAAACCCTTGATTCGAATCCCGGTTTTCCATCCCATGTAACGCTAAAAGGCATTGTGCATTCATATTGGTTCTGCAGGGGACTTTCAGGGTTTCTGCAAGAGCGGTTTCTTAATTATGGAATTGGTAAATACAATTTGGGTGTTCTAAATTGAGTTTTATATGTTCCTCCCCATTTTGTGCATAATGAGCATGGCGTGCATTGCCAGCGTAAATCGCCAACCTTAACATTTTTTCTTGCGTCTGACTAAATATTGAAATTTGTATATAAAAGTTTGTTTCAAAAGGTCATTTCGCGTCCAAAAAGTACCACACATCTGTTCCGCAACACGTCCATATTTGTTCAGAGGGTTTACATAGGTACTAAGGTGTGTAGATCGCTACTCTGCAGTTGCAATTTTGCAGTAAAATATGCGTACCAATTGCTTCTTTCGTCTCGATGTTTTGTTGTGTACACACGAATGTTACTTCTCACATTTCTCCCAAGTTACCATTTGGCATTCAGCTCACCATATATTGCATAATAAAATTAATTATATACGTCAGCACTACCTTTTTTTATTTATATATAAGGCTACATGTTTCGACCCATCAGTCGGTCATCTTCAGGCCTACATAGCAGACTAAATCATTGGTGCTGTTGTGCACATTGGGATCCCATCTTACCAGATTTTATTTATTTTTTTATTAATGTAAACATATTGGGATCCCAATGTGCACACAGCACCAGTGACTTAGTCTGCTATGTAGGAATGAAGATGACCGACTGATGGGTCGAAACATGTAGCCATATGTAAAATAAAAGAAGGTAGTGCTGACGTATATAATGAATATATTATACATTCATTCTAGCACTTTGTGATTCCTTCCTTCGCCATATCTTGTTCCTTTCTCCATAACCTAATTAGGTGATACAACTTTGTTATGTAATATGTAAACGAGGAGCTAGAAGTGCTGGATTTTACACACTCTTGATGCACAGAAAGATTTTGGTCATAGTTTGCCTCTCCTTCTTACAATAAAACAAACGAGATGCAAATTTATTTTTGGTATAGAACTCTACATGTTTCGGACGGTCTTTCCGTCCATCATCAGGAGTCTAGTACTGTATACACAGCAATAGGTATGGGTCATACAGGTGATGCTGACTGCTTGCTAGCAAGCTCATCTGTATGACATATACCTATTGCTGTGTATACGGTACTAGACTCTTGATGATGGACGGAAAGACCGTCCGAAACATGTAAGAGTTCTATAAATTACAGAAATTAGTGCATCACACTGGTTTTATTAGAAGAATATATCACGTTGCACGGTCCTCTGAATGTCAAAATAGTTGGCCTCATTTATTGCACAAAGCAATGTCAGTTTCTGACACACTCTTGGGGGTTCGTACGCATTTGTGAACAGTCTGGTACGTGTTTCATTGTATAAGAATCGATAAAGAAGTTATTTATTCCGGCCCGTTAAATCAGCAGCGTACTAAAAGAGTACACAGGATTGTTTGTTTGTTTGTTTAAATAGGGTATTATGATAAATGATCGAACTCCTGGCGCTCAGAATTCTTGGCTACACAAGTCGCGTATCCTGGGACTGCATTTTAGTGGGTGCAGAAGCAGGTGCACTGAACTGGTAGTATTTTGTTTCGCTAATCACATGCAGCATGCATCGGTTCCGACGCACGTTGATACAAGTATGGGTGCATGTCTGTTGATACACAATGCAACTTATGTGGGGATGTGGCAAGAGAAATGATAGCAGTGCCCCGTCCGCTTGACACCCAAACAGTGACACTGAAAGTGCCTTGGTGCTTACGGGCTTGTTGCGTAACCTTGCGCACCCTGCACTGTTGTTCAGCTAGCACTTGAGCGTTAGTCATCAAGACTTAATTCGCAACGGGCTGGACGGTCCGGGGATCGAATCCCGCACTCGCCCAGACCGGCTCTGGGGCCCACCCAGCCTTCCATACAACGGGTACCGGGTCTTTCCCGGCGGTAAAGCGGCGGGGCGTGGCGTTGACCACCCACCCCCATCTAGCGCCGAGGTTAAGGCTAGAGTAGAGCTATACATCTCCCCCTCTGTGCCTCGTGGCCGGTTCTAGGGTGAACTTTACTTTTTACCCATTAAGTAAGACTCGATTTCGTTTTCCCTAAAGGATTCGGGAGGGCAATGGCAAGAGTACTGTTACTGTTCACGCCATGAGGGGATGTAGGGGGTTTAGAGGTGTTGCTGCACTCATTCTTAACCTCTGTACTAGATGGTAATGAGTGGTTAACTGTACGCTAGGCCCACTTTACCGTGGGGGAAAGTGCCCCGGTACAGATGCAAATATGTGGCTGAGGGGGCTCCATATTTGGTCTGGACGCTTTTGAAGTAGGAAAAATTTCTTGCCCTTTATGGGAATGAACCACGATTCCTGGGTCGTTTAGCCCCTAGGATCTAGTTGGTTTTATTATAAGAATCTATCATGATGGACGGTCACCTGAACGTCAAACAGTGGCATTTTGTTTGTGAGGCAACACAAATATGGCGAGGCATGAAACTTCGCCCATGCACAGGCCTATCCCACAGATTTATCTGCCACAGAACGTACACTGAGCTGATTAGTTCTTCAGAGACGTAGACAGCAATAATATTATTACTAGTAAATAATTAGGACTAGAAGTTAATGCTGTAGACAAGTGAGCATTATGAGCTCTGCTCCGGGCGTCTTATCCATTTTAGGAAGGAAAGTAAGCTAACGCTTTTCGGGTTGCCGCTTATCGATTCCTTGATTCTTTCTGTAGATTAGAATAAAGAAATCTGTCATGTGTAATTTTCAGCGATATCCGAACGTGTTGCTTTGCATGAAAGTTTCCGCGCTTGGCCCGCTTGTCCTTCAGATAAGAGTAGTAATAAAATAAAAATGAGTATGGAACATTGGTGGAATGCTACTGACACGTGAAAACCGAAGTGCTTTGAGAAGAACCTCGCCCTGGATATTTTTTTAAGTCAACCCGATGCCGTTATTAGAGAAGTGTTTGTTCTTTGTACTTCAAATTAATGTCACGTTGACAAAGAATGCAACCGTATCCTGGCCGTAGAATGGATCCGTCCGTTTGTACTCATGTGAGTAATATTTTCACAGTAAATAGCCGAAGTCCTACATCATTTCAGTTCATTTTTATTAAAGAAGAGTCTATAGAAGGAACGGGAATAATTTAGCTGTCATTCGTAGTTCTGACGTCCGTACGTGAATCATAACTTATATTCGATTAGTGAGACAGCCATTTCTATTCGTATCAACCGACAGATTTCTTCGCGTTTTTCAGATGTAGCAAAAACATAAGGGGTGCCACAAGGAAATTTATTTAGATCTTGTAAACCAGCTGAGGGGTAACCCTCAGGAACCTGGTGTGCGTCTCATGGCGATTGCTAGTTTTATCCTTTTAGAGTATCCTACCTACCTGCGGAAGGAGAGGGGGGGGGGTGAATGGGTCACGTGCTGGTGGGAAGAGGAATGTGACGTCACCAAGACAAGTGAGCGTTATGGTATAATGGGTGTGGGATCCGGTTCTTTCGTTTTCTATCGTCGTGACATGTGATCCATCTTCCAGGGTTTTATAGGTTCGTAAAGATTCATGTGATGGCTGTGTTGAACCCTCGGTTACCATAAAAACAGCATTTGTGCGCGCAGCTGAATAACTGTGAAATGGCCAACAACTTTTCGTGTTTAATCTCAACAAGAATTACATTTGCAGTTCCTCAGGACCTATTGATTTTATTTTGTCAAAAATTGCATGCGATTCGTAGTATCTTGTGTAAGAACACTAGAATTCTCGTGTGCATTACTTTCGATTTACTCACCCTCTCAAGACGCACACATCAGAAGTTACATAAATGTCTATTGTTCATTTATATCATAACCTTTTATTACAGATCAGGTTTCCTGCTTTTGTACTATAGTCTTTGGATCTCAGACCACACACATCACTGTCTCTCACGAATCAGTAATAACCTGTTCTTGAATTCCGCTGCGTAGTTATTTGTACAGTTATTAATATTGCGAGTCTTTGATTTTGTTTGCGCGATGAGTGACGAGCCTCCTTGTACGCTATTTTGTGTAGTGAGATGGTAAGTTAATTCTGCCCCCAGGAAGCGCCGTGAAGCCGAAGGAGACCAAAGACTTTACTGGTGTGAGGTCTGGCGCCATTTTGTTGATACCAGGTTGTATTCATTGTAATGCCACAGCCCAGCTGGAAAGGGGGAATGTTCCGACACTTGAATGCACGCCACTTTTTATCTCTGTGGGTGCTGTAGAGCAGCAGTTAGCGTCGGAACATCTGAGACCAAAAAAATGCGGAGTGTGATAGGTAGTGAGTTTCAGTTGGGGGACCGTGTTTCCTTATCCTTTTTTAATAGAGCCATCGCATTTGTGTTAGTTTGCATTGAAACAGCGATCAGTTATGTCCGCTTTGTCTTGCTCTCGCGGACCTCTGTTTTGTTTTGATAAATGTCCGAAAGCTTTCTCTCGGACTTCTGTTGATAAATTACTCCGTACGAACGGATGTGCCACGTTTACATGTTTCTCACATACTTGGTGTGTCGTCAGACTAGCTGACAAGCTGCGAAGTAATGCGTCTAGTTGCTGTAATACGAACAGAGAATTCTCGACATAATTTTCTAAGCACAACACCACTTACGCCGTCAAGAAATTGAAATATTTGAGAAAGATATATGTTTTATTTCCCGTGTACGACGTTGTGTCGTCGTTGATGTTGGTGTCGCTAGCAGCACTGCAGGTCCATCACACATTTCATGTTATTACGTTTGTTCATGGGGGTACGCGGTGGCGCAGTTGGTTGGGCATTGCGCTACAAGCCGGAAGGTCGCGGGTTCGATTCCCAATTTCGTCATTGACATTATTCTTCCGGTCGACTCAGCCTTTAACAGAAATGAGTTCCCGGAATATTTTCTGGGAGGGGGAGGGGGTGGGGGGACAAGGCGGTCGGTGCCTGGGCTAACAAACCTACCAACTTGTGTTCCGATTGTCTTGAAATCTGGGATCATCAGCGTCCTGGAATCCTCAGGGCCTGTCCAGGCCTGTACAGGGATTGCTTAACCTCACCTTACGTTTATGTGTGAGAGGGTGCATTAATGTTAGTCGCAGATGATATGGATGGATTCTGTGAATCTACAGTTGTAACGCTTGTGTTGCTTTGTGATATCCGGTGTAATTGATGTACTAATGTGACAAAAACGTTTTGCACACGTGCAAGATCGGAGAATTACATTTAAATTAAATTTAAAAATCAAATGTGGATCGAATACGTACTTAACTTTAAAATCCGATGCGATCTAACTTAAGCAGTGGCGCCATATCGGGATTTGACTGTATTTTACAGTGACTTTGTGTTTGTGCTTCTCAGTAAATGCTAGGAATACTCTCTTCTGATGAAGCTTCAAGTTTTTGTACCTGCACGGGTAGTGGCCTTTGGCTCATCTGCTTATTGTGGTTGTAGACTGTCATGATGTAGTGCTAGGCGGTTTAAGGGATACGTAGACTTAGACAAACTTCCGTATCGTAGGCGAAATTCGAATCTATGCCTCCAGCGTCCGCTTGAAGAGCAAAATCGTGACCGATGAAAACACGCGACTTGTGCTGGCTTCCTAATACGAGAAGTGTGGGTAGGCTTAAGCTTACATTGTCAGCTGCGGAAATTATAAGTTTTAAAGTCGGTTCTGTACTGCCTGAAGTGCTTATTAAAAGTTGGGCTGTCGTCGGAGTGCTGGTTGACGAACTCCCTGGGCTGAGTGCGTTCTGTGAAGCTAATGACCGCGTAGTTGATTCAGAAATTCGTCTCCTTTGATGGATCTCGACGGTTGACTACCGCGTTAATAAGAACCCACAGTTGTTTCTTGTCCTGAGCCGGATCAATCCAGTTCGCATTCTCCTGCCCTGTTTCCGTAAGATTCTAATTGACATTATCTTTCCGTCTACACCGGTCTCTCCAGGTGGTATCCATCCTGCCAGATATTTTGTTTCCGCCTTACATCTTTTCCATGCTCTAGCTTTGTGCCCCTTCCGCTTCATCCTCTTCGATTCTAATGCCCTAATAAAAGTTATTGATGCAGGGTACAATTATTAATCCCTCAATTATTCCGTGCTGTTTTCTCTGGCCTCCTCTTGATGCCTTCCTTCCTTCCTTCCTTCCTTCCTTCCTTCCTTACTCCTCCCTCCCTTCATTCCTTTCTTCCTTAGATGCACATTTCTTAGTTTTTATTTAGGCTGGAAGGTAAAGGATTCAGAACCAATGTTCGTATTTCTTCGTAGTATGAATTTTATCTGTTCTTTATAGTTTTTACATCAGTTTTATTACACTAACTCTTTATCAGTACTGGTTTTTGTCTAGTCTTGTTCCCTATTGTAGATTATCTCCGTCTTTCTGCAGTGGTAACTGTAACGAAATATTGGATTGAATTGAATTGATCGATAATTCACAAACACACACACATCGTTATTCACTTGTATTCTCATTGCAGTATGCACATTGTGAACAGTATCAATCAAATAACCTCTGTGGTAGAGTTATTCAGATCTGCTAGTTCAAAATCTCGCCTCCGTTTTACATTTCACAAATTCCTTGCATGTCCGAGGCCCTGTAATAATATATCGTAATGTGACGTTTCTTCACGTTAGCCTTATTGCTGTCTGTTATCCGCTGCTGTCAGCACGCTGGATGTATCGCAGCCATCAACGTTCTCCTGCACAGTGAGTACGCTCCATGCCGTGGCGACATGGCACCATTTAACATGGCCTCTTGCCCTTTTGATTTATGTGAAATTCGTGTACATCGAATGTGAACACGGAGCCATATCGATGCCATGTTTGTTATTAGATAATTTTAAAATATTGCCTTTTGCACGTTTAATATACACTGAGGTTCAGTGCTTGTCCATATTTCGGTCTCTCGAGAAGATCATCTTGTGGGCGCGTGCATGTCTGTCTGTCCAGTCTGTCTGTATTCGTGCAGTAAGTCTTGTATTGTTTGCACCTGTTCTGATGCAACTTTGTAATTAAGAGACCTTTTATTGTTGTAGCAGACTGCACCGTTTGTCCGGTTTGGAAAAATGAACAGTCATTTTTATGATGAAGTAAAGAAGTGATTTTGTGTGGTATTGTATGAAATTTGCTAGTGTGGAAATATAGTGCAGAAAAAAAAATTGAAAGCGTTTTAATTTGAAGGGTGCATTTTACACCAGTTGTGCACAGAACTGGGAAAAACAGCATGCTTTTATCGATTGTCCTGTAAAGAATTTGGGTTAACTGAACAACAGCAGCAACAGAAAGCAAGACACACAGCTTTGCAACCAACTATTTTGTTGCGATTATTTTGTAACGCTGGGAAACAAAATTTCGCTCTAAATATCTCATGAAGTAGAATTGAACATCACCGGCCCTTCTTATGCTTTCTTTTTTACGCGTGGTATGTACAACGAACGTTCATCTTTAGGGTAAATATATTCTTCCCAATCCTGTCTTACACATTTCATCCCCGAAACTGAAAAGTGGATTTAGGCTAAATTTATGTTTGTGTCGCTGCATCTAATTCATTCGAATTCGTGTTTGTTTCTTTTTGGACCTCTGTACCCTGTATGTCATAAAACCTCTTTTTGGACCTCTGTACCCTGTATGTCATAAAACCTCTTTTTGGACCTCTGTACCCTGTATGTCATAAAACCTCTTTTTGGA
>Ga0136643_10015422_pt1 | contig 11486 bp, 8 predicted proteins | sample TergutLab28metaG_FD_96883 | JGI IMG/M metagenome (GOLD analysis project Ga0136643, IMG submission 96883) | Labiotermes labralis P1 segment gut microbial communities from Petit-Saut dam, French Guiana - Lab288 P1 (version 3) (version 3) | ecosystem: Host-associated > Arthropoda: Insects >...
TGGCCATTATCTCCGTAACCGTTCAACTTTGGATATAGGTGTTTTGGGTTATATCGGTATACTTTAACATAAGGAACACTCTCTCGAAGTCTGGCACATTCCTCCTGGGACACTCTGTATATTCACAAAAGCCAACGTGTCTGAAATCAGTTCTTGTTTTATTCCAAATTTATGTTGAAGCTCTCATCTGTAATTTTCACAAGAGCGTTAATCGATTGATTTGAAAGTTCTTTCTTAGTCGTGTATCAATAATCGATTTATGTGAAAGTTCTTTCTTAGTCGCGTATCAATAATCGATTTATTTGAAAGTTCTTTCTTAGTCGCGTATCAATAATCGATTTATGTGAAAGTTCTTTCTTAGTCGCGTATCAATAATCGATTTATTTGAAAGTTCTTTCTTAGTCGCGTATCAATAATCGATTTATTTGAAAGTTCTTTCTCAGTCGCGTATCAATAATCGATTTATTTGAAAGCTCTTTCTTAGTCGCGTATCAATAATCGTTTTATTTGAAAGTTCTTTCTTAGTCGCGTATCAATAATCGATTTATTTGAATGTTAGTTCTTAGTCTCTTATCATCAACGAATTTGTTTGAAAGTTTGTTCGTAGTTGTTGCTTAATTATACGCTGTGTGGAATGTTCTTTACTTCAGTACCACTTCCTATAAGCAAAAAGACAGATGTCACTCCAGAAACCATTCTCACCCTAGGTGATGACGTCATGCATAGCGATAGACATTATAGTTGCAGTAATGAAATAAGATACGTTTTTGTGCAGCGTTCTACATTTAACAAGCCTTAATCCAGTCGCTCTATCAATATGTGTGTTGTGTGTCTGGATATGGTTTCCATAAAGCACGTTATTTAATTAAGTAAATTATTGTTTTACAGAATAGAAACTTGTTGTGACGTCATTGTTTTAATATAAACAGGATAAATTTTCCCTGCCCTCATTTTCAGCTCTGTTAAAATGAATTAAGGGTTTATGGACGTTAAAAGGCATACTGTCATTTTAGCGTCATGACCAGAAGGTTCCATGGATTGGTCTCCAACGTCATGTGATTCATAGACCTGTAAGACGAACCGGGTGTCCATCCGAATATCTACAAACCTCTATATTAGTCTTTAGCATATCTAGGCATATTTAAACCTATTCACGATACAAAATTCGAAGTCTGTCTGTGTTTGTAAAATCGTAAGAAATTAAAAATCAATAATTGAATATCTGAGTTAAAGTCACTGAAGACGGTATATGAGATTACTTTAATTCTGCGTCTTGATTTTGTGGTTTAGTTATCCCAACATATTTTGTCCTTTTTTTCCAACTTTTTTTTCCGGATATCAGAGTTGTTTCACTGTGTACTTTGGTATCGCTTGTGGTGATTTAAACTTTAAGCTACATTAGTAGTCGAATGTGTGGAACAGGGCTCCACCTCTTCGTAATTAAGGAGTAGACACATCGAGGTCAGAACATAGTAATTTTCGCTTTGTAACTCTGTCGAATGAACCAATAAATAGCCCGAAATTTGGAGGTGAAAATATAATGTCAGTGTTCAACAATGTATTTAGTCTTAAACACGTAAAATTGAACAAAAATTAATCGCTGAATAAATTACAGTACTTTTTTCAGTTTTTGTGTGACGTAGAAACATGAAATTTGTGTGGGTTTTTGATCGCTAACCCGGGAAAGAGAATATTTTGCGCCTGTGCAAAATTCTACCAACCTTTATTATAACCCATCAGAACGTACTGCATATTCGCATGCACGTTTCACGACCATGAGATGTATCATAATGTTTTGGTACGCGGATTGTGAGAAATTTTACTAACCTCTACTCGGCCAAAGCGCTGACTTATTCCACCCGCAAACATTTCGGTTACAAATTTCAAAATATTACGACTCGCGAACCAAGGAGTTACGAAAGACGCAGAGTTATTTGTAAACCTAAGTACCATACAACTTTAATACATCAGTAGAGAACATTAGCTCTACATTTTACATTTATGTTCATCCAAACACGCACACCAGCTATGGACTCCGCCAGTGTTTTCAGCGGAAACCATGCTGCTGTCCCGGGGTAAAGCAGCCGAAGCGCAAAGCTAGCTGTACACTATTGTAGCGCTGAGATTATGAATGAGTACAGCTATACTTAGCATCCCTAATTGTCTTCATTGCCTGCTCAGGGACTTTACACTTATCTTCATACATTAGAACTTAAAATATTTACTAATTCACAACACGTTTTACGGCTTTTTTTCTGATACAGATTATGATTTTTATCGTCTATCATAATTTTGCATTTCTCTTTTTCTTAGCGATTTTAACCCCGTTAAGTGAGAGTGATTTTATCATCCCGTGCTTAACCTCACTGCTTAGTTTACTGATATTCGTTGTGCCATTAGAATCTGAGATTAGTTTCCAGCAACTGTAGCACTGACAAAATTAAATTGAAGGCAACAAAATATTCGAATATCTCAAACAAAAGGTCACAATAAATGTAGTCATCTGTCACTGCTGCAGATAATTGCTGCAATCTGCAGAACATAACCGTGTAGCTATTTTTCTTGTTGTTATATATGGTCATTTAAAGTACCACAGATCTCATCTCACCGTGACGACGGTTATTGAACTGTGCTACCTGCATCATGTCGAACTGCTGGCTAGAACTCAGTATTCGGAAGGTCCTGTGACCGGACACCTCGACGCAGGTTTGTCTTGGTTTCCCTGTGTCTATAAGCAAATGCTGAGATGGTTCCCAAGATTCCAAGTTGCCACTTCATGCTTCTCATGTAGCCCTCCCGACTTAACTTTATTAGCAACCAATTTCATATTTTGTATACATGTAAAATAACCACTGCCACCGGGTGACAACACAATTGCAGTTAATAAATATTATTATTGTTACTAGTATTTTATATATATTGTTAACCTTTAACAGATATTAAGATAATAACGTCAGATAGAATGAGATGGGCTGTGAATGTATTAAGCATAAGATGAGAGACTACAAAATGCCAGACGGAAACACATGAAGCTAAAAGATTACGTGAATTCCTTTCTAAGCGTAGATGGGAAGATAATAATAAAACGGATGTGTCAGAAATAGAGCATCACATAAGAGCGCGAATGGAATTCATGTCGTATAAAATCCCAGTATTTATTGAGTCATTTGAGTCTATTTGTACAGACGGTTGCATCCGCTAACACCAGGTTTTTTTTTGCTACAGTGCCCAGTCTTTATACCTGTTTGTACGAGCAGTATTTACTAACAATTTCCTCCGTCTGCCACCCACGTTAATGTAAAGGCAATTGAACTAGCTCAGGATAGGCTCTGTTTGGCGGGTTCTTGTGAGCGGGTGTCGCACCATCAGCTCCGACACTATGCGGGTAATTCCTCGACAATCTAAGCGACTGTCAGATTCTCAAGAGAGACTGTGTTGCATGGGGTTGGTTATGCCCGCCATTAGCACGGACAGTTAATCTCCACTGTCTAAGAGCAACATTGTTGCTGGAGGTACATGTCATTTTGAGGTGGGCCGTTTTTGCGAAAGGCGGAGCGCTGGCCAGTTTCGGTTCGCACCACATGTAACAAAGGCACAACATCTGTCCTGTCGTACGCTTGGCACTGATGGCCCATTTTATGTAATTTATATTTTTTAGTGTTGGTATGCTTGCAAAATGGGATGTGCACGTTTTTTTTAATGATTTTCTGTGATAGTCGGAAAGTTTGGAGCATTTTGAATTTATGACAGTGAAAGGAATCTATAAGTAGATCTTTTCTTTGGTGCTAATGTAATGAATTTAGCTATTCATTTTCGTCGTAAAAAATATATATACAGCAGAAGTTGTAGAGGAAGAGTAAGAAGGGAAAAAAACGCGAAATGATGTGTCGGCCAGCCATTTTGAAGGATGTGAATGCCTGTGATGCCATCTAAACGATGATTTACGACAAATACTTCCGGTTGTTTTCCCTCAGTTTTTAATGGCTTGTGGTTTTCTCATTGGCCCTCTCTCTTTTTCCCCCTCCTTTCGACACACATTGGTGGTGCTAGACAACATTGCTGGCAGGAGCCAGAAAGCAAGCAGCAGTTAAAAGTGTATATAGTAGTCGCATATATAAACCATATATATGTATATTCACATATACACATCTCGTGGCACTCAGTGGTGGATTTAACGTGTTACCTGCAGATATCAGATTGCCTGCCTGATCTGACCCAACAGAGATTATCGTCAGTTCTATCTTTCATTCTTGTAGGATCCGTTTATCTTTCTAAGAAACAGAATTTCTTTACGAGTTTTGGGGTCCTTAGATATTTTACTCCCCCTTTTCGACTCACCAGATAATCTGCTAACTTTCTGGAGTTCCTAGGCACGTTGACAAAGAAAGTTCATCAAGTCAGCCCTATTCCCTGGCACTGCGGCGTACCGAAGAGCAAATCCCATCTTGCTAGGTAGGCGTACTTCGAACCCCGTCAGAAAAAAGGCATTTTTCTTATTTCTAAAACGTTCAGACTTGTTTTAGGGCCCACCTGACAGGATCTTTTCCTGGTGCTAAACGGCTGAGCGGTGCTGGCGATCACTGACCTCCATCTAATGTCGAGTTTAGGATTCAGTGGAGCTGTCACTCTGCTCACATTTTTGGCCTGCACAGGGTTGTCTTTACCTGTACCTGGCAAGCTCCAGAGCACCTGTCGTTTTAAGTATTACTTATAGCCCCTTCCATTCCCCTGCAAACCGCTCCGAGTCTGCTGAACAAACCTAAAGACATCTCTGTTGGTTCTGAGAACTTGATTGTCCATACACGTCGAATTCAAAGTGTCGAATTATTGTACGTTAAAGCATGTGGTGTATGCATTCACCACGAAATGGTTGACATTCTATAGCTTCATTGGAGACCGGTATAAAATTTTCACATAAAATAGTAATAAGAGAATAAGAGCCAAAGTATTTTTATGCAATAAGAATGTACAATCTGAAGTCGTACGTTTACGTGTTTTGGACATATGTGGTGTAAATCTTAACCATTTCAATGATACAGTTAGGCATCAAATGCGCTGACGTCCAGCATTCGAGTGTCAAAAGTAAAGAGAATGCTTTGTGGAAGCGCGGGAAGAGAGACATCGCTGAGTGCAAGAGTGGCACAATCCAAAAATTGCCCATTTGAGGTTAGTACTACGATTAGGCTCAAAATAATAACAACTGCGTCTTACAACAATTACATCTAGCAAGTTGTGTTTCAAGTAACAAGTTTGCCGATATTGTCGGATGTATTTGTCATATTTTTTTGGCTCCAAGTGGGCAATTTTTGGATTGTGCCACTACTGCATCCAGTGAGCGGTATGACAGTATGATGAACTCTTTTAACAAAACAACGTGGGATACACATTAAAGCAGCTAATGTTGATTCCAAAGGACCGTAGGAGATGCGATTATTATGAACGAAATTTTCAAGGAAAATTTGAACATATTTGACTGTCTAAGTAAAGTTAGTTACAGCAGAATACATTGGTTGCGTCACTGTAGAAAAAGTGAAATTGTAGCCTACATTAGCTAGGACGTAACAACACCACACAATGTACGTGATTGACCAGAAATAGGCCTACCTGATGGTCTTTGAAATGAAATAACTTGTGACAGAAAAGGTGCAAATTACTAATAGATGTATGGATGACATTCATAAAACTCAATTGAAAATTAATTATAACTTTCAGCGTTTGAAAGTGGAGTTTATTTGATGTTTTAGGTCAGGGACGCTGGCAGGATGCGGGTAATGTACTTTGGCTCTCAGGTAGCCCCATAGGGAAAAGCAATCCACTGCCGAAAGACATTGTTAGTCGTGAGACCAGTTAATATCTTCGTACGGTTGTACGAAACGTCGAAAGACCAGTTCTGAATGTAGATATGAAGTTTCATCTTTGAATGCAAAAATGATGTTACCTACTTAGCAAGTGATTGGCAAAGTGATACCCCACTCTCTCGAAGTCCAAATGCTTTAGTTTTATAGGCTTGCCTGCATTGTTGCGAAAAGCACCAATTTGCTGCATGTCTGTCCGTCCGTCCGTCTGTCCGCACTATCAGCGCCTCTCCCTCTGGATGTATTTCCGTGAAATTTGGTATTGGCCACTTTTATGAAAACCTATGAAGAAGACACAAAATTGGGTAAAGTTCAACAAAAATATCGGGCACCTTATCTGAAGACCTAAGTACATTTTACTACTTGACAGCGATATCAAGTCGCCATAAAGGCCCTTTCTTTGAGTGAAATGGTATCAGGCTGTTGGGATAGCCGAGGAAGTATAAGAATTAGTGAACGCGTCTCCGTGTTACGTTGTACGTACATTGCCTGTCTCGTTTTTTCCTAATAAAAGCAACACGTATGAAGGCACCTGACCGCTTGGTACTGACAAATCACTGTATAGGCTATTGCTTTCTGTCTTAAATCCCACACTGACACCCCGCGCGATCACCGAAGTAGTAACCACGAGCGACAGTGAGAAATGAGCAGCATGGAGCCTTCAAAATGAACCGCATGTTCACAAAAGAAATGTGGAAGAAACATATAACTCTTTAATATTCCATACCATCACTAATGTATATGAAACACGTCAAGTTTTGTGATTCGTTTTATTGCAAATAGCATGTGTAACAAGTACCAGGCATCATGCTGCGAAACTGTGAAGTCAACACAAATCAAACAGTAGCCGTATTTCTGCAAAACGACGCTTTGGACCATCCAGAAAATATTGTCAATCATACGCACATCCTCCTGGCTGATGGAGCGTCAGAAAGAGAGCGCCAGGAGCAACAGGCCGCCAGCACACCGGAATGTTTCGTGTCGACCATAAATTATGTTGTCACGCATGCACCTACAGCCCCACACCTCCCCAAAACCTCAAAATAAAATAGGGAAGGGGAAAAATAAACATGTATTTGGATCCTTTTTTTTTAACGGAGTGAAACTTCGAGGTTTTTTATGGTCATATGAGAATGTTACAACCATCGTCTGTAACCCCTGCCCTGAATACAGCTCATAGTAAAGCATTTAAATATTAATTCCAAAGGGATCCCGTTGGCGATGGTACATTGTACACAGAGGGATTAGGGTTCAGGACTGTGTCCATCGGCTCGTGTTAAAAAAAATTACTGGCCCAGCGACCGATGGTAGCACTTTCTGTTGGCCCTCACTGGGTGGGTGCCACTCCACCTTTCGCCTGAAGACAGATACAGGTACAGTGTCTGAAACATTGGGTAATTTTTGAATATGAGATAATGGGCACTTTCCGAGAACCAAGTAAATATGAATTAAAGAATGTTAAATAGTTTTAAGTAATCCGTGACCGTACATCGAGCAATTAGGTATGGCAACGAAACCAACAAATGCATATAAATGTATAAAAGTTTCTTCTAAAGATAATATGCCTTGTACATGTTTCGGCCACTCTTGTGGCCATCCTCAGGGAGGTGCATTGCAAAGGTTGGATATATCGAGACATTAGAAAAGTTTCTGAACCAGTGCACAAGAGTAGCCGAAATGTGTAGGAGAAGTACCGTGTTTATGATATAAGGTACTTCTATACATTCATGTGAAATTGTTGGTTTCGGTACCGTATATAATAAATTAAAGATTTCGCTGTCGTGCACGAAGATTTGAACATTCCTTAGTTATTTTTTATTCTGTTGAAACAGTGTCACTTGATTTTGTACTAAGTAAGATGTTCACTTGAAACCTTGGCTGACGATCGTATGTTGCTCATGGGCGTTACTCCTTAACCGAGAAAGTTCTTTCCTTTTGTTTCTTTCATCATTTAATGACTACCTTGTCTGTGTTGGGTTAAGAGTATTTTTTTTTAGCTTACAGTGATAAGGATTTCGTAGAAAGTACTCGCACTTTGCGAGGGATGAAGTTGTGGCAGCGGTACCGATGAAGTTTTCCGTCTTGTTTGATGTGGCGCATTGTGTATTGGTACCTGTGTACCAGATTTCTCCGTGCCGTACTCCGATAGACGGTAGTTGTCGCCAGTAATTTGTGTGGTTATGCCTGTCCCTCCAGCTAGCGACATGATGCTGCCAGTAGGATTTTCACTGCCATAGCCGAGATTTGTATGTATGAAAGTGTACAGATTTGCATAAAGCTTGTCGTCAGTACCAGGCTGCTGTGGCCTTATGCGTTTAATTGATTTGTATTTTAATAAGTTCAACATGTAAATGTGGATTGGCCTGACATTGACGCAGATACGTCTATTATGCATCAGAGGAACTGCCCTTTTATCTTCCGATCAGCTGTAGCCGTACTGTGTGTCTGTAGCCTATCGCCACGCTGAGTCACATTACGAATTACTTTGAACAACACCCCTATCCAGGATTTGTCTTTGGAGAGATGGCTTTACTTTGAAACGAAGGAAGAGTAACTGCCTTGGTCACATCTTATATAGGAACTGCCTTCTGAAACGCGTTATTGAAGGAAAGATAGCACGGACGGGAAGACGAGGAAGAAAACGTAAGCAGCTCCTGGATGACGGAAAGGAAAAGAGACGATAATGAAAATCGAAGGAGGAAGCACCGTGACGCACTGTCTTGTGAACTCGCTATGGAAAAGGATATGGATATGTGGCGAGACAGACAAAGTGATGATTGTGACAGAAAATCTCCTAGGAGAGTGTTACAATTGTTTTCCAGCCGTCATATATATATATATATAAATATAAATTGGCGATATATGATCATAGAAATAACGAAGCTTATTAGCGTATAAAAACATAATTTCGTTTTGGTTATCCTCCTTTCCTGGGAGGGGTGGGTGTGAAGCCCATGTTTTGAGGATTCGAATAACCCTCATGTTGACAATCACCTGTAACAAGTACGCAGTGATACTGTAACTGTTACGAACTGCAATGACACGATGATATCTACCCTGGGCCATCATTGCGACAAAGGGGGGGGGGACAGTGTCGCATACAGAAGAGCCCAGATAGAGTGTCTGTTGTCTTCCATTATTTTGTTCAGTTTTGTGCAGAAAGCTGGAAATTCATTCTGGATGTCTTTGAGGCTTGTACGTGCCAGGGGTGGCCAAAATCTAGACTAGTTTCCGTAGCCGCAACTTAGGAATGAGCCCCTGTTTTTGTTTATCAAGTCAAACGTACGGTAGCAACAGTTCTGTGCTGCCGTTGTTGGCTGTGAGCGACACAAGGAACTACGGCTTGTTGTGGAATCATAAATCCATTAATAATAGAAAGCACTATTCCTATTTGGGGACCGCGGTACCACAGTGGTTAAGGTGCTGTGCTACAAATCGGAAGGTCGCTGGCTCGATCCCAGCTGGTATCATTGGAATTTTTCATTGACATAAATTCCTTCCGATCGTACTATGGCCCTGGGATCGACTCAGCCTCTAACAGAAATGAGTACCAGGAGCATTTCCTGGGGGTAAAGGCGGCCGGTGCGTAAGGCTGATAACCTTACCACTACCCTGTACCGTTGTAATAAAATTTAGGAATCTTAACTTCCTGGAACCCTCAGGGCCACTCCAGGCCTGTAACGAGACTGCTGCTTTTACTATTCCTACTTACTCTGTTCGTCCAACTACGATAAGTTAGTTTCAAATATTCGTAAATCTCCGTTGTTTAGAAAACATATTGGAATTCTGTTGATGGTCGGCCTAGTGTGCATGTAAACTGCAGGAATATAATGTTTGATAAGTTCCATGTTCCGTGCTTTAATTAGCTATATACAATTTATTGCAAAGACCAAAAAACGCTCTTTGGTTTTATGAATGTAATAGCGACAAACCATATGTTTCGGCCATTCATGTGTACATCTTCAGGGTGGTAAATGATCCCGTCATACTATAAATATATTTCCATTTTTGCGCTTACCACCCTGAAGTTGGCCACATGAGTGGCCGAAACGTGTCGGTGGTCACTGTATGATAAAAATACGTTCACAAAACATTAGTGCATTTGCTGGCCTTTTAATAAATTTTGTACGTGAATATTGTTTCTTTTAAAAGACGGCTGCAACAATGACATTCGCGAGCCGCATGCGGCTCACGAACCGCGTTGTGAGCGCCTCTTGTGTATGACATCATCTGTTGTACAAGTGAAGCAGAACGTTTCAGAAGCCGGTTCAGGGTTCAGTAACCGAGAGTCGGTCTTTGTACGGAATATAGCGGGGTGTATGTACATTTTCGTTACTACACTTGAGGATGGAAGGAAGGGCGGCCGCTTGAAGTTCTGTGCTTCAGCTGTCCATCAGACGATGGACGAAGTAGAGACGAAATGTGTTTTTGAAGAGAAAAAAAGTATTTCGCGCCTGTACCGTGTCGCCGTCGGTTCTCAGTATCCCGTCCGATTGTTCTCCTTCGCCCTGTGTTGTTCCCCACGCGGTATTAAGCGATTTTGCATAAAGTACCTGGCACACAATTCTAACACACAGATCCACCCAACCCCCCACCCGTGTACATAGTTCTGATATAAGGTGCGATTTTCTTGCACGTGACCTACACGTGGGAGCTGAACCTTGTCTGTCACTGTAGGTTTCATCTGTTTAAAATGGCAGTATGTTACTGCAGATTGCCGAAGTTTTGACACAGTTTCAAAGTTTCTCCATTTTTTTTGTTCATTTCTAATCGTGGCGTTTATGAGACTGCTTAGTGGCGTCACATGTCGCTATAAACGATGCTTTATTGGCGATTTGGTGTCGCCGGCAACACTCGTAGGCCTGCTTAGTTCTCTGTGTTAAGTGTCCGAGAGTTTTCGTCCGATTTTAACCAAATGTGGATTTTCTGAAAGACTTTCATAAATGTCACCAACATCAAACTTTACGGAAATTCGCCCATTGGGAACCGAGCTGATACATCGGACGGACGGACGGACAGACTGACATGACGTAGCTAACAGGTGCTTTTCGCGAGTATGCGAACGCTCCTAACAATAGCCATGTCACATCAAACATTCTGTAACGCCTTTTAGTGGTAAATAAAGTACGTAACGGTAAAAGTAAAACTGTTAGGGTGCTAGCCATGGAGGCGTATGGTGAGAGTGAAGATAAAGGTCTACGCATTTATAGGCGCTTTCGCAAAATTGCGAAAAAGCTATTATTAGCTTCGTCATGTCTGTCCGTCCGTCCGTATTGAACAACTAGGCTCCCACTGGACGGATTTTAATGAAATTGGTGTTTTAGGATTTTCCGAAAATTGGCCGAGAAAATTTAATTTTGATTCGAATCCAACGAGAAAAGCACGTAATTTACGTGAAGACTTGTGATCATTTATGATAATATCTCGCTGAGTTATTCTTGGAATGAGGAGTGTTTTATGAACGAAAGTTGTAGACACAATCAAACACATTTTATTTTCAGTAACTTCCCCCCCCCCCCCCAACCCTTTTCTTTCTTTTAATATATTTGGAAACAAAATAAAACAAAACAAAAACCCACTCGCCCAAACAAAAAGGGGCCGTGCCGGGGTCATGCTGGTGGACAAGGACAA
>Ga0136643_10015423_pt1 | contig 11485 bp, 5 predicted proteins | sample TergutLab28metaG_FD_96883 | JGI IMG/M metagenome (GOLD analysis project Ga0136643, IMG submission 96883) | Labiotermes labralis P1 segment gut microbial communities from Petit-Saut dam, French Guiana - Lab288 P1 (version 3) (version 3) | ecosystem: Host-associated > Arthropoda: Insects >...
CCCGTTGCGCTGACCACGTGACACCCCTCTATCCGCAAAAGTTGGCACTAACTTCGCCGACCGGCGGCGGCCGCTCTGTCGGTATAGTTCGCGTGCGGACTAAGGCCACGGAGTTTTTTAGTGTTCTAATTAGATTTGCATGGATACAAACTTAATGAAAACATTATACAAAACCTGCCTTGCAACCGAATTACAGGGTTTCTTGAGGTCTATAAATAGCTGATGACCTTCCCCAGTGTATGCTGAATCATGCACAGCAGTCCACATTATGTTACAGCAATAGAGGTGCAGTGATAGTTGCTAACCCTATAGGGCCAATGGCATACCTCAGTGCTGAGGCAGCATAGGTGAATCAGATTTATTTTTTGGAGTATACCTTGAACCCACCCACAAGCCACAGAAGTCTGTTGGTGTTACTTAACTACACCCTGTATATTTTATAGAAAACAGCACGGACAAATGCATACGTTCAGCCGATACTGATTATGTGTATCAATACAGGCACTAAAATTATTTCTATAATATTGTCACAAAACTTCAGATTGCATACAACAGTAACTGTAACACGTCAAAAGTTCTACTGTAATTACTACACACACCTCAAGAAGATCATCCAGGAAACTACAGGCCAGAATGTCCTGAATACGCACGCGACCTGTGCGAAGTGGGTCTAGGAAGAACAGAAACTTGCGTACAGCTGTACATACATAGAAACTGTGGAATGACTTCTCCAGTCCATCAAGTTGTGGTAGTGTGGGAATCAGCTCCAAGATGTAGTTTTCAAGATCCTGGAAAAGAATATTTCAAATCAGATTCACTAAACCAAAAACTGACTGTCTGGTCTAGGCAAATAATGTGTATCACCTATACCAGGCATATGGTCAGGTCACCTTCTCTCCATGCACTTTGGAGCTGAAATAACAATCACTACAACGCACATAACTCACCACTTCACGAAGGTAGCCTTGGCCTACAACATCATAGAGTGAGAGTCCAATACGGGTCTGGTGGTACCAAACCTTCCTCATGATGTAATTGAAAAGGGCCATAATACTGATACGACCATATGGATCTCCATGTTGCAGTTTTGCAAACACTGCTGAAGTAAAGTAATTTCTGAAATAGGTAGAAAATGTAAGCACAGCATAAAAATTATGTGTTCACACTCTTTTGTTTATCTCAAAAGACACCATGTTTCAATTTTAATGAAATAATGGTTGTAGTGACAAATTTAATTACACATTGAAAAGTTATGTACACAAATGGACACTTATAAATTCACATGGGAGTAAGAAGCTTAATTTACAAATGTAAGAGATTCCACTAATGTTTACTTGGGTCCGAAATACCTGATGAACACAGAAGTCACAATATGTGTGTACAAAATAATTCTGTGGTATTTACACACTTCTAATTATCTGAAAAACCGTAACATATATGGAAGAAACTGCACTGGCAATGCAAAATATGCTGCATTTTTCTGTACAACTTCTGTTCAAAACATTTATTGCCTCCAATACTTACTTAACCAGATATGCTCAAGGTCATGAAGACATGCACACAGACCTTCAAGTAGTGTCTATTCTTTCAGTGTAGTTTTAATAAAAATTGAAAAAGATATGTGTTGACAAAGTTCAGTAAAATACCCTTATGTCAAATTCAACAAAAATCTGTTCAGATTAGGCACAGACATACTTACATTAAATTAAAACAGTGTACAATTCTAACACCAAAACACCTACTTGCATTTTGGACCTCCCAGAGTTGCCACATGTAGAAAATCTTCATAATTTATAAGCTGTTCATCTTCAGAATGTGGCAAGCTGTGGTGCTTGTCAAGAAGCACCCACAATGCCTGGAAAGAGCATACATAAGTACTCTTACAATATCATGCCATACCTGACAAATAAACACCCTCAGAACAATTTAAACAAGTCAAGTTATACACAATTTAGGCAAAGAATTAAAAAACGCCATGCAAAATACAAAGGCATATGACAAAGTTCCCAAACTTGCCGTTAGGACCAAGAATGCCAAGTAGTATGCCCTTCTGCTAAAAGGTGCCATAGCATCACTACCTTCTGAGTCACTCTAGTGAGCAAGGCAGCCATGGCCCTCTGCACTGATGTTTACTGTTGTGTACATTATGCAATATCCATGATCTCCCTTAGTGATGTTAACAGACCTTCTATGTATAACTTCAAGACTGAGAAGTCACATCAGGCTTGGAAACATCAGTAATAAAACTGAAATGCTTCTCTCATCACATACTCAAAATCCAAGCTCTGATGTGACTTGCAAAGGTTTTGCCTAATTAAAATCAACGTGAATTTAGGTACATTTCCACCTCCCCTCTGCGTCAGGGGGTTAGACTGTCACTTCAGGTCTAGGGTTCAAGCTGTCATCATGAACTTGACAGAGGTCTGTCCCCTTACTGTCTGTCCTGAGGACGACAATCAGTTACCAACTGTTTGGTGGTTTCAAAGCTTTAACAATACAAAATAATATTTCAACATTCATGACATTTAACCTAATATTACTTGTATAATACTGGTAAGACCTATTACAGCATCTTGAAATTAATTTGACAACATTTGTTTAACACAGTGTGTATAGCACTTATAATACCTATTATAACCGAATATAACATTATATAACACCTGCATATAACAGCTCAAATCAGCTTTCAGTAACAATACAATGGGCAGAAAACAGACCTTTTTAAGTGTTCTTTCTAATTCAAATGTGGAAAAACAATTGGTAAAGGCCATAAGCATTCAGGTTGCCCTCTGACAAGTCACACCAACAAAACAGAAAGCCTGTAAATTTGTCAATGAGGGCCAGTGAAGTACCATTTTGAAAACTTGCAAGTCTGGTCTCTTGTACAAAAAGAGCCAAAAATTCTTGGCGAAGATTTGAAAATATAGCAGATCCACCAAGAAGTGCGTGCTCACGGAAGAGCAGAAGCAGCAACAAGTGTATGTGTGCCAGCAACGATGGGTGAAGTCAGGAACAACCACACAAAACCTGGGCATACAATTACAACCACAAAACCAACCAGAAGTTCTCTCAGTGGAAAAGCCTTTCCTCTTCACATACACGGAAAACCTTTCATGTACTAGTCACATGCTACCATACAATTTGGTTCTTTTCAGATGTACTTCAGTCTTTATCTCATGTGTTTATATATGCCCAGTATTGTGTATGGAATTTATCATGCCAACTACTCTCATCATTCTGTAAGTGAGCCACAACACGGCCCCTTCTCATAACTGATGACTGCCATCCCTACAGTTATTTTGCCTCTTCATCCTCAAATCTTTTGGGATGCCTTTGTTGGGCCTCACTGTACCACACAATCTTCATTTGTGTTCCAATGGATTTTCCCCCAGCATCATACTGTTGTAAAAATAAAGTATCAGTCCTAAAACATTTTTCATTTCCACAGTGGTAGTGTTCAGTACCCTTCAGGAATATGATAAAAAATTTTCCATTTGTCTGCATTCTGTCTATGACACCCAGTGAAAAATTGAATCAGCTCCAACAAAGTGGAGCATCTCTGAAAGACCATCTATGACCACATTTAATCCTTTGTTTCCTATAAAGTGTTCTACATTTGGGATTTTATCAATTTTACTTCATCCATTCAATCCTGTTTCCTACAAAGTGTTCTACATTTGTGATTTTATCAATTTTACTTCATCCACCAACTGTTTCAGTGTCAGTTCACTGGTCTCACTGTCACTTGTGTCTGTTCCTGAAAGTTCATTGTAACTATTGCGAACTAGATGAAACTGTGGAGTTTTACAAAAACTAATGTTTGGTAAATTACTGTCAACTTTTTCAGTATTTATTCAAGGGTACTTCTCTACTCCATCAACACAACTGTATTAGTAGACAGTCCTTCTTGTTTACAATACTGGCAATATGTTTCATTTCTTTAGTAAACCCATACTGAGCTTAACCACCATAAAAATGCATTGTTTGCCAATAAAACTGTGTTAACAGAGTGGAAAAGTACTTTTGATTCAGTACAGGAAGAAAAATGATTTGCCACATAAAACGACTGTTTCAGTATCACTAAATTTTTGATCACATATATCTGACAACAGATATGAATAACATGCTGTCACTGTTAACTCATCTCAAACCTTACCTACTTGAATACATGGTTGCTGCCGGCTGAAGTTATAAAACAGAATATCAACAGATTTGATAGACAAATGGGACCATTGTTTGGATTATACATATTTCCTGTTTCATATGGGCAGAACCAATTCTTTTTGTTATTCTTACAGGAGTCAAAAACATCATCCTCCAATGAATTTTATATATACATGGGTCCTTGCATCATGAATCAAATTTAATAATTGTCCAACAAGATGCGACTTATCAGTTTATTACATTTCTGTAGGCAGCTCTACATGTTTCGGGTGTAGACACCCATCATCAGGAGCTCGTACAACTGTAATTACAGCTTCTGGTATTGGTCAACTGGGTCTACTACCATCCGCTCTCGTTGTTGAGTTGGAACTCAGCAATGAGAGGAGATGGTAGTAGACCCGGTTGACCAGTGCCAGAAGCTGTAATTACAGTTGCACGAGCTCCTGATGATGGGTGTCAACACCCGAAACATGTAGAACTGCCTACAGAAATGTAATAAACTGAATAAGTCGCATCTTGTTGGACAACTATTAAATTAAATTAAAATCATCCTCCAACTTGATCATGACCTCAAAAATGATAACTGTGCAGCCACAATCACTGCAGTATTTGAAAACAACCTTGTGGCCCCATTCAAGGCATGGGATTTAAATCACAAGTTTCATTATGATTCACACCTAGTGTGTTAATTAATGAGGGAAGAAAAAGTTTAATATTTATCACAAATTTACAACACCTAATAAGCTTACCATATTTTACTAAAACCAGACATGGTCATGAAATTGTTACTCCTATGCTGTTTTTAGTTTAGACTGAATGAGCCAATGCACAGAATACAAACAAGGAAAACATTCTGTTTCCATACATACCTTCAATTCATTGTTATTCAACAACTGTCGTCCACGACGCTGCAGAAAAATTGCACGTGCTTCTTCACGTAATTTTTGTGACAGAATTTCATCATCCCTTGGCAGCTACAAGAAACAAACCAGAATGCCGAGTTGCATTCAAATGCTGAGGCATGTCTATTAAAACCACTCATTCCTTCATTCAAAAATCATCATCCATCGTTGCACACCTCATAACTTTGTGCATATGGCATGTTGTTGTTGTTATCAAATGTATGAAACTGAATATAGTGAAAGAGGGGGACAATTTCCAATGGAATAAAATTCATACTATGGTTTGCGAAAACGAGTCAAAAGTTAGCATACATATCAAAAGTGCTCCATCAGGCTGTGCATCTCTACATGTATAACAACTCACTGACCACAGGAAAAATCTTAATGAAATGTGACAATAGGGAATTTTATGAAAAGTTGTCAGGCCATCAGAATTTTAGTTAAAATCAAACATAATAGACACTTTACATGAAGGCCTATATGCACATCTGCATGCACCACCAGTAAACATTGGCCTACCCATCATCCCACACAAGAAACAAAAACAAAGCTAACAGGCCTACATATCAGTCACATGAAAAACAATAGAAAGAAAGTCTGGACTCAACTGAAACTGCCCTAAAAAGATGTTAGTTTTATTCTTTCAATGTCGTATGTTATTCAAATATGGCTTTCATGCTGCATTCTTGACTAAGTTTACATACATTTTAAGTTTCTCCAATACCTGTTGCAAGGGAAACCATGAAAATCAACTAAAATTTCTGCATTTCTTTGGCCAAAATATATTCTCTGTCTAATTCACCTACAAGTATTTTGTGTATTCCAGCTGCAAAAGTTGGCAACTGAAAAGGTCATATATATTTTATTGAGAATCCTGTTGCACTACTCAGAACATGGAAACCAGTCTTTGTAAAATAATATATGCTCTGACAGGTAATAGTTCCTGTTTAAATAAAAATGTAATTTTAATATTTCAATGAATATGCCATACAATATTCTCACTAAGTTTGGTATACCCATGAAACTAGTTATGTTAATTAAATTGTGTTTGAATGAAGCCAACAGGAAAGTCTGGACAGGTAAATATTTGTCTGATAAATTTCCTTTTTCAGAATGGTCTGAAACAAGAACATGCTTTATTACCACCACTTTTCTACTTTGTTTCAGACCACACCATTAGTAAGGTCCAAGTAAGCCAGCTGGGACTGAAACGGGGTCTATGATGATAGTTTACTGGCAAAAAACACTATAAACAATGTGTTGGAGTTCAAATACCTGGAAATAAGGCTAACAAATCAAAATTGCATGAATCATGATAATACAAGTGAAGTAAATGTGGGGAATGACTGCTACCATTTGGTCCAGTATCTTTTGTCATCCTGTCTGCTATGTGAAAACATGCAGGGTACAGTACACAAAACTATAATTTTGACTGTTGTTTGTGTGAATGTAATCCTTGGTCCTCACATTAAGGAAAGAACATAGGCTGAGAATGTTGGAGAAACTGGTGCTGATGATGATATCTAGGCTTAAGGAAGAGGAAGTAACAGGAAGCTGGAGAAAACTGCACAATAAACAAAAAGCTTCATGATTTTTATAATCCAATCTTAATGACAAATGACCACATGGAAGAGCTACACACAGGTAGGGGAATGACATTAAAATAGATCTTAAAATGTATATGAAGGCACGAACAGGATTCATCTGACTCAGGATGGAAACAAGCAGCAGTCTCTAGTGAGCAAGGTAATGAACCTTCAGTTTCCATCAAATGCAGGGAATTTTATAATTAGTTTCAGGTGCTATACGCTTTCCAAGAAGAACTCTGATCAATGGACTTACTCAGTTAGTGAAAAAATAAGCTTGTCAGGCTTATATTTTTTCCTTTCTTAATAATGTTGTATAGTGACTCCCTGCAGGTTGGACAGTCTGGGATTTGAAGTCTCCAAAACATCCAGACTCGCTCTGGATCCCCAGCCTCCTATCCAATGGGTACGAGGGTTCTTTCTGATGAACAAAGTGACCAGGGCATGAACCTGACCACTAGCAGTCATCTAGTGCTGTGATTAAGAATGAAGCAAATCGAACTCAATGTCTTTTATTAAATCATCTATGTGTGATTTCCAAGTTCAATTGCAGTCCAGATGTATGCTTAAGAGTTTGATATTTTCAGTGACATTCAGAGTTCGACTGTTATATTCAGTGGTCAATGGGTAAGTCAGGAGCTTAGAAGAAGCAAATTTTACCATATGTGTCTTATTTAATTTCAGTACCAACTGATTATTTTGAAACCATTTAGAAATACAACAAAGTAGTGAATTTAATTTAGAATTTAGTTCATTAAGATCACTGGAAGAAACAAGAATATTAGAATCATCTGCCAAAAGAATGGTATGAGAGGCTTTTTATGATGCATGGAAAATCATTAATAAACACGTTGAACAGTAATGGGCCCAAAACAGAACACTGAGGAACCCCATGTCTAACTACTTCCCAGTCCAATAGAAGACTAGGTGAATTGACAAACTGCAATATGACTGTTTGTTTACTATTATGCCAATAAGATTTTACCCAATTTAATAAAGAGCTTTTTACTCCATAAAATTACAACTTTAAAATCAAGAGTCCATCAAACACTATCAAAAGCCTTAGTTACATCATAAAATAGACCCATTATATATTTTTTAGAATTCCATGCACTAAAAATTGACTCGAGTTTAAAAATAGCACTTTCAGTAGAAACATTGTCATGAAAACTGAAATGTTCATTGGCCAGAATGTTATAACTCACTAAATGACATTTTAACCTATGGAAAATGAGCAACTCAAATACTTCAGAGAAGCCAGTCAATACAGAGATTGTGATTTATCACCTTGCTTAAAACATGGTTTTATAATAGCATACTTTAGGCAATTTGTGCAAATACCACAAGTTAAGGACTTACTATAAATGTCAGTGACAGGTTTACAAATTTGGCTACCACATAGTTTTATTATATTATTGGAGAGACCATCATAACCACATGGTTTTATTTTTTAATGAAAATATTTTGCATATAACATCTCTCTCACAAATTGGAATATTAATGATTTGTGGGAACTCATAAGGAAATCATTCCCTATGTGAAAACAAAGCTGATTCAGTCTTTGGTTGCTGTGATATTAATTAATCTACAGAATTTATAAACTAATTATTAAAAATCTCTGCCGATTGATTTATGCTTATATAATTGTTACCCAGTTTAAATTCAGTCTGAGTAAACTTCTGACTGGACGCAGTACCAATTTCATTAAATGTGAAATAATGTGAAATGCCAACTTGATGCAACAAGGTAATTTTATTGATGTATTCTTAGCTTGACATGTTTTGGGCGCATACACCCATCATCAGGAGCATTAGATGTTGAGTTGCAGCATACGGTTTTCTGCACCAAGTTTGTGGATGGGTGGAGGTCTTGAGAGCTGTTGCGTAGGTCGTGTGTACGGTGTGGATCATGCCGTGCGACCAATTTCATTATTAATAATGTTCTGAGACATTTTAGATTTATTTGTAGATGAAGATAACAATTCATTGTAGCACACTTCTTTAGCTTTTCAATTACTTCCCATAACACATTGCAATATTGAATATAACATACTTTAATTTTAGAAGAGTTGGTTGTCTTGTTTCTAATATAAAGAAACTTTTTGCGCTTACAAGATATTTTGATTCCTGTTGTAATGCAGTGGTAATTAGAAACATTGCTAGTTACATATTGCATAGGAAAGCATGATTCAAAAATATTTTTAAAAAGTGTTTAGAAATAAATTAAAGCTATAATTTGCAACAGTACGGTTAATAATATTATCCCAGGATTCATTTTTTAACAAGTCAATAAACAATGACCCAGCAGACTTTTATTTGAGCTGCATATGCTTCAATAACTTTTTCAAAAGAATACTGCGAGAGGTCAATCATATTGCTTTCCAGGTATGAGTTAATGTGCATGCATACTTAACTTCTTATCAGAAGGGTGTCTATTAAGCAGGTACAAAGAAATTTCATTCGTTACCAGTATCTATTGTTGAAACAGTAACAAATAAGAAGCACTTTATAGTAGCTCTGAATAAATTTCTAATTGAAAAATCTCTTTATTCTACTGATGAATATATTAGGTAACTGATGTAAAATAAGAACTCACGATGACTCAAAAGAAACACATTTATGGCATAAATTGATTTACTATTTCATCTGTTTTAAATTTAATTTTATTATGGACATAATTATTATTTTTAAATTGTATAATATTGACTATTGACTGTATGTTGCTCATGTGTGGTGTTAAATGACATGTTTCATATCCAGCAGCTGTTAAGATTGTATGCTGGATTAATGAAATGTGTGTATATATATATATATATATATATATATGTGTGTGTGTGTGTGTGTGTGTGTGTGTGTGTTTGTAAGTATGCATGTATGTATACATTCAAATAACAAATTAAATATAAATAATATACTGTTTTGGTTTTAGGGGTATAGCTTTACTACTATACCTTTCAAAGAACATACACCAAACTTATGATATGGAAACAAAAAACTAAAGACTCTTCCAGCCAAGGTAAATCATCGAAGCTGCACTGGAACAACCTTCACATTGAGAACACCTGCTTGAAAAACCATAAGGCTTGCCAAAAACGCCAGGCGAGAAGACTATTTTAAAACTTCTCCCTTATGTTATACAGAAGATCATACCCTCTTGGTATAAAGCTCTACTGCAAACAGCGATGACAAATCAAACGCTTTAAATGCTAAGTCTCAGAGCGTTACCAAACTGGGCCGGTCCTAACTATGAACAAGCAAAACTACGGTAATATCCGACACGCACAAGACACAATTACACTTCGAGCCCAAATGCTTTTTTAACTGGAATATAGTGGTTAGTGGTCACATCCATCTAACAGACGGACTTCCACGTTCGCTACCACTCCCAAGGTGAAAACTGTTCTCGTGAGTCGACAACTGTACGACCAACAGTGCCAGAAGCAAGATGAATCTTATCTTACCTTAAAATAAAACTGTGGAATTGTGCTGTACGTCGCATCTGTGGCCACTTCTTTCTTCTTCCTTTCGGAATAATATTTGACAAACAATTCTGACTCTATCTGAAACGCGTCCTGCGGTGAAATCTCTGAAATTAAACGTACACTTTCGTGTGCGACCAGCAGGCGAATGATAGATATTTTATCCAGACATAAACATACCTGGCCTTTTGGCTGCACACTTCTTCAGTAATTCTTTCAAATCCATCAAAAACATATACAACTTGCATTATTCCACAAAAATACGTTACTGGCTCAACTTATAAAGTATCACTAACCCTTTCCATGCTTCCGTCAGTTCTACCACCTTGACAACCACAAATCACGTTCACAACAGATGAACTGTGTTCATAACACAGTTCATATCACATACGAACTGTAACCCTTTAAACGCCGAGTTAAATCCCACCTGCCATCTGCTGGCATTATTACGAGCTCACCATATTCTCCACGTTAGCAGGATTGGGATCACAGATCATAACATACCCTAACTGTGCCTCCAAACGCCCGTAGACTCCACAGATGATAATGTTTAGTAGACTCATAAAATGAACGCTCCGGTACATTCGTCACAGATGCAGTTGCTGGTATGCAGCTGTTTCATGCAAAAGAAAGAGGTTTGTGTTATGCGATGTGATCTGTGGGTATGCGGTTGGTACAGTGTTGGGCAATGAAACGGGAAAAAAGTAAGGGGTGGTTGGGCTCACAGTAGTAGAGTGGGGAGGTGGGGAACTAGCCTCACCCCTTCTGTAGCTCCCACCCACAGATCATGTAGTATGCTCCTACCATTTAGTAGCAATGCAGCAGTAGAAGACTGAGGAGCGTGCTTTCGCCGTTAAGGCTTATTTTCAAAATGGAGAGAGTTTGGTGCGGGCTCGGCGCGCGTTCCGCACTCATTTCAATGTTCCGCGTAACCGACCGGTTCAATCAAACCATGCGATAATTACATGGGTAGACAACTTTGAGGTGAGTGGATCAACATCTAAAAAAAGGGGCGGTAGTCAAAACTGTGCGAACTCCAGAGAACATTGAGAGGGTTAGAGAGGCGTTTGAGAGAAGTCCGCACCGATCTGCCGTGCGACACGCAACCACACTTGGAATAACTCCCAGGTCCGTGCGAAGAATTCTTCACTACCACCCGTACAAGATCCACATCGTTCAGGCTCTGAATACTCGCGATTATGGGGCTCGAGTACGCTTTTGTCAGGAAATGCTGGACCTAATCGGCGAAGACGAAAACCTTGTGAATAACATTTGGGTGAGTGATGAAGCACATTTTCATGTAAGTGGATTTGTAAACAAGCAAAACTTCCGCTATTGGTCACAGGCTAACCCTC
>Ga0136643_10015428_pt1 | contig 11483 bp, 8 predicted proteins | sample TergutLab28metaG_FD_96883 | JGI IMG/M metagenome (GOLD analysis project Ga0136643, IMG submission 96883) | Labiotermes labralis P1 segment gut microbial communities from Petit-Saut dam, French Guiana - Lab288 P1 (version 3) (version 3) | ecosystem: Host-associated > Arthropoda: Insects >...
ATGGGATCCCAAAGTGGGCAAACATCTGGTAACGAAAATGTTGTAAGGGCCTGAAGATGACTAACTTTTAGTCGAAACATGTAGCCTTGCGTAAGAATAAAAGAGATAGTGCTGACGTATACTGTGTAACGTTAATTAAAATGTCAATATGTTTTGTTATATCTTTCAATTTACGCCAGTTTAACTTTCTTTGAATTCGTTGCGCTGAAGTGTAAGAATCAGGAGTATTTTTAAGGGATAGGGAAGGATATGAAATGCTCCAAAAGTGTTGTCAGCACTGTGGTGGCTTTACAAACATGAAAGTAAACATCGAAAGTGTTGTCAACTTTCGGTAATAATTTTTGTTTTGAAAGACATAATATTCTGGAAGAATTGGATGTTTATAAACACCACTGTGAGGGCCTAAAATCTCGTTGCAGCTGCTGTTTACTGAGTACGGTCTTTTGTTCGAAAAAATTAAGCCCAGCCTTCTGCATTTCTGTTGAGGTTTATTATCCTCAGCTAACTCGCCTCTCTAAATATGTTCCAGCGTAACGAAAACAGTGTGCTTGTGTTTGGTTAAGTATCATACCACGATGACATGGAAGGAGTGCATGTTTAGCTCGAAACAGTCTTCCTGCTTGTCGTGTACCTTACGACGCTGTATGCAATAATACTACATAGCATCAAAAAATGGTAAATTTGAAGAATTGTAAAGGATTTGGGAGGAAACGGTAGCGGTGTAATCGAGGTATTGTACCGGAAGTTGCTTCTAGAGGCTGAGGAAACCACGGAAAACTCCAGTCTACTTAGCCTTGTATCCCGGTTAATGTGTGAACAAAGGACGTCTCAGATAGAAGTCTCTGACCACTGCGCTTTCCTGCTCATTACTGGGTTCAGTTGACATATTCACCCTTCGGTCGCCTTACTTCCGGTGACAGAGCTTTCGTATCTATCGAATAGAAAATTGTGTGACCCCCAGCGGGGCAGACGTTGTGGAGAGGAAGAGATCTTTGCCGTTTCCAGGGATCGAAATACAGGTCTTCGGAAATCCAGGATATATCGTAGACACTTATTTTCCAAATCGAGGAATTTATCGTTCTGGTTGCTGACGCATCATTGCTTCTGTTTGCTCTGCCAAATTAACCTCGCTGGATATGTCAATACTTTTTACGTAATTTTTGTGACCCAGAAGCTAACGGAAACATTTAGATGTGAATGCTTGAATGGCCTTTTTATCACAGACAGACTTCATATAAGCCTATACCTACTTTCATAGACTATGCCCTATAAACGTTCTAACTATATCTATATCCATTGTTAAAGTCTTGGGTTACTGCCAACCTAAAAGGGACATTATGCCAAAACATATTTCTCTAACTAGCGGAAGCAGGAACTTATTCTAGTTCACCACGGAGTTCTGGAAGATAATTTACCTTTGTTATTCTATTTTGGCAGACTTTCCTTCCTTAAAAGAGAAAAAAACAGCCATATAAGATTACCGTGTTATTGTGTTTGTTTGATTTGTGTGTGTGTGTGTGTGTGTGTGTGTGTGTGTGTGTGCGGGCGCTTACATACCTCCATTTCTACTTGCGAACATTTCAACCGATTTCAGCGTAAATCTTTACGAAATTTATTCCATTGAAAGGAACCCAGAAGCTGTAATTTTTTATTTTCCCGAAAAGTAATAATATGGAGGGCGCGCGAAACTGTAAGGTCTGTGTAGACACTAGAACCACCTAATGTAAGGTCATTAAATGTTGTGTGGTAAGAGATTTTGGATATGCAATTTTTTAAGGTACTGTGGTTGTGCGACGCAGTCGAACCAAGATACGAAGATCTGCCTTAGTTTTAGGTGTGATGGAGGTATCTAATGAAACATTTCAGCTAGACGGATGGGGTTTGGTACGCAGGTGGGACACAAACATGTCTCCAATAAAGTGTTTTTGTATTGTTTATGGGTCAACAGTTCGAAACGTGATATCGATGCGAAAATTTGGTGGTATACATGAGAAATCTGGAGCATTCGGAATATCACATGATGCCCCTTCTGGTTCGTACTACACGTGGGATGTCTGTTTCTGTATCTGCCAGGTATGTAACGTTGTTTGTCTGGTTGTTCCATCTGGTGGCTTTATAAGGATGATTTACCGAGTCGCGATAGCGTTGTTAAACAAACTATAAGGTGAATTAATAGACTCTGTTTCAAAATACGAAAGGTTTAACAATAGGAACTCTACAATATTACCGTCACATGTAACCCTTCAGGTGCACACATTTACAGCGAAACGTACCTCTTTGTTTCTTATTTTCATGGTAACTTAATTCATTTTGATATAAATTGCAGACGTGTGGTGTAAAGTTTCGAGAGATTGTGAGGAGGATTTGTTCTCATTCATGACGCACACAATCTGTAGAACAAAACAGGGTTGCCAGTGGTGCACTTCGTGAGAGGGTACGTGGTCTTTACAAGGCATTCACTAGTTTAAAATATCACGTCGCTGCAAGATACAATCTTACATGTAACTAAATTAAAATCCGTCAGAAAGATGTGGCTTTCCCCGAGCCATCTTCCACGAAATCCACAAATGATCAGCAGAATTATGTTCGGATCTCTTGTGTCGAATTAAAAAAAAAAAATCTGACGGTAAGTGTGGTAAAAGTTCGGATAAACACTCATTTAGTGCCATAATAAGACGTGGCTTTTAGTGCGCTGATTTTGACGAAACTCTCAAATTTCCCAGTGGCATTGCATGAAAATATACTGTACCGAATTTTATCCAAATTGTACGAAACGTACAGAAATGACAGGCAAACTTTCATTCGCCCCTAAGTGAAGTATGTTTTTCATTGCACTGATTTTCACAACAAAAAAAAAAAAGCGGAAACTATTCAACTACATTACATGAAGGCCTTCTGTATCAAGCTTTATCCATATTGGAAGGAACGTGTAGAATATAGGGAAAAATTGTGTTTAATATGAGCCCTTAAGTGAAGTTTGGATTTATAGACTTCACTGCGCCGATTTGCACGAAAATTATGTTCACTCCACAACTTTTCGTAAGGAACTCATATACCTAATTTCAAGAAAATCCGACAGGATATTTGGTCTCTGATACTGTGACAAGTAAGAAGGAGCAAGAATATGGCGTGGTCTCCATAAAAGAATTTTTAAATGTATATAAAAAAAAGACTAATAAATGCGAAGTGCTATATTCTTTCTAATTGTTTAGACATTTAGTATGGTCTGGAATTCTGAGTAGTCCCGACGCGGAGAAGGGGGGGGGGCGGTACAAATGACCGGTGCCGGACTGTGTTGCATTTGTAGTAGTAGTATCGTCATATGTCGATTGCACAAATTAGTCTCCAAACCAAAGTCACTCGGCAACCGAGGGACAGTCTTTCCGATTTCGTGTAAAAGACTTTTATCCGGTTCGCCCTCACTTTTAGGCCCGAACAAATTTTCCTTTCACCGGGGTCCGAACCCGCTCCCGGCGACTGGTGAGTCGTCGTTCCCTTTAACCGTTATCCTCATACTGACTTCACATTTCATTTCGTTTCATTTTTACATGTTTCTCACTCGTAATTATTCAGTCCATAGCCTTTTGCTTGTGACTGTATAACACACCGGAAAGAGATGGGAATAGACATGACAAATGTTCATTAATTTAGTGGTAACTGCATTGTTGGTCTGTTTAGCTGCCATTGTTACTAGTAGTAGCGAGTGGTGCTGCTGCCTGGCGGTCTCCCGGGGAACTAGACGGGACGGGCTGTGTGTATAGTAGCCAATTATTACTATGTTCGGACTGGACTGCGAGTGTGGTGTGGGGCGAAGGGGCAGTAATTAGCCGTTCTGTTGTTCCGAGCCGTCCCATCACACATTTATGTTCTCTGCAAGGTGTCTCCTCTGTCCTCTGTAGTCACCCACCATAAATGTTGGTGGTGGACCCTCCGGAACGACAGTAATTTTTTCCCCCCTCCCTAAAAGCGCCTGTATATGTGCAGTTCGTTAGTTTGGTTGTGTTTATAATGGTATTAATGATTTCTGATGAGAGTACAAACTGAATAATTTGGTGGGCTTTATTTACGAAATTTGCAGCTCCGTGAGATGTGGAACATCACGTGCGTCTGTGGCACGTAACGTGCGTGGGTCACGCTCAATACGTGCAGGTGGCCGGGTCATGGCTCCCGGCCTCTTACCTAGCAGTCACGGTTTCGTTTCCAAGCCAGTGCATGTGGAATCTGTGACGGACAAAGCGACACTGGGGCAGGTCTTGTGCCAGTACTTTCTATTTCTCCTGTCACTTTCATTCAATCATTGCTCCATACTTTCCTTCTATCAACCACCGACGTAGCAGACGGTGTATTTAATTGGAACACTTCAAAGGTACCTGGAGGCAATCAAGTTCGCGTGGTTCGATTCTCAGACGGTGTACCAGTTATCCTGATTAAGGTCTTTTGAGCATTTATTCAGTCTCTGTCTTCTTCCAAGACTCTAGACCGGCTGTGAGGCTGTCCCAGGCTCCTACTCAATTGGCAACGGAGGATATATTCCCTAGGGTAAATCGAAAAGGGCTTGCAGCTCACGACCTACATCCAACTAGCGTCGAGGTCAACAGTTCTTGGAGCTACACTCGTACTCTCTTCTGCGCCTTCAAGTTTTGGTGCTGTAGTAAATTCAAGGACAAATTTACTTCCTTTTTTGCCATTCACTGGCCATCAGACGGAATGATTATGACAGTGAGAAGTTAGGACGGGTGCAGAGGGAAATTTGTGTCGTCAACTTTAAACATTATTCGTGCATTGACATAGTAGCAAGACACAGTACTGACACCTTTACGTGTGACATCCAGGTGTCATGCACGTATGACAGGGTGAAAGTAAGGAACTTCAGTCGCAACTATGTTTATGTTATATTGTACTATTCTACGGGGGTCTAATCGACTTGTTTATTTGCCTTACGAAGATATGTTTGTGGAGGAGATTGCATGACGAGGAGCTAAATGATCTGTACTCCTCACCCAATATTGTGCGGGTGATAAAATTGAGAAGAATGAGATGGGCTGGGCATGTGGCGCGTATGGGTGAGGAGAGGGGAGTGTATAGGGTCTTGGTGGAGAAACCGGAGGGAAAGAGACCACTGGGGAGACCTAGTCGTAGATGGGTGGATAATATTAGGACGGATCTTCAGGAGGTGGGATGTGGGTATATGGACTGGATTGGGCTGGCCCAGGATAGAGAAAGTTGGCGGGCCCTTCTGAGTGCGGTAATGAACCTTCGGGTTCCGTGAAATGCGGGGAATTTCTTGACTAGCTGCAAACCAGTTAGCTTCTGAAGAAGGACTCTGCACGATGGAGTAAGTAAGTGAGTAAGTAAGTAAGTATATGGACTGGATTGGGCTGGCCCAGGATAGAGAAAGTTGGCGGACCCTTCTGAGTGAGGTAATGAACCTTCGGGTTCCGTGAAATGCGGGGAATTTCTTGACTAGCTGCAAACCAGTTAGCTTCTCAAGAAGGACTCTGCACCATGGAGTAAGTAAGATATGCTTGATCGATTATTTTTACTCTGTTGTCTGCTAATTGACTGGACGACATACGAAGAAGCGGAAAAAAATTACGAGAGAACTGTATCGTGTAGCGCACGTCTCCATCATTGATCCAGTTTCGAAATCAAAATTAACCCTTATCCTGCTAACGTGGAGAATATGGTGAGTTCCTAATAATGCTAGCAAATGGCAGAAGGGACTTAACTCGGCCTTTAAAGGGTTCAATACGAAATATTACCCCACGATACATTTTATTACTGAGTAACTTCCGTTTCACACGCGAAGTGCTGTACAACGACTTGAATATATTATATTATGTTATATTTTAATATGCTATGTTATATATCGGCTGATACAACTTCATTTTTGTAGAGTCGAGACCTTAGCTGCCTGGAAAAAATATTATTTTTATATTTTGCTATTTAAATAAACTTCTTTTGTATATTTTCTTGGGGTCAAGCTGTGGCGAATATGATCGAGGCACTGCGCTAAAAACCGAAAGATCGCAGGTTCGATTCCCGAATGTGTCATTGACATAATCCTTCCGGCCGCACGATGGGCCTGGGGTCGATTCAGCCTCTAACATATATGAATACAAGGACTATTTCCTGGGGTGTAGGGTAAAGGCGGCCGGTGCATAGGGCTGACAACCTTGCCACTTTAAGGTGCCGATTATCTTGAAATCTGGGAGCCTCAAACTCCTAGAGCACTCAGAGCCTGTCACGGCCTGTACTGGGACTGCCTTACCTTTTTATATAATTTCTTACGTTGCCTGATGGTTGCTTTCCACATAACCGAAACACGTAGCGAGCAATATATTAAGATAAACATAGTTGTGACTGACGTTGTTTTTTTCCTTATGGCAATTAGAAATTCCTGGGATGCGAGTCAAAAGTTCTCCTAAATTTTTTAATCTCATGTCATTTAACACAAATATTGAAGGTCGTTTCCTTCTGCTTTGTGATATGTTTAGTGTAGTAGACGAATGTAAAGTTTCAGTTGATATTTCTGCTTCCATATTCACGGTGGAGGTTTATGCTTGTCGATAAAAACAGCTACGGTTTGAGGGATATGAATCAGTACTCTGAGGGAGCCAATGGGAGAATGTGACTAGTAGGTTTCTCGAACCGTCCTTGGGTGTGTACCAGACTATATGTCGTTACGTCCTGTAAAAGCTCAGGCTAAATATTTACCGCTCTGATAACCCGCAGTCTCTGCAATAGAACAAAGTCATTAATAAAATAATGTGATATTTTCTTTAGGCGTTATTTTAAGCTCCAAATTCACAGGTGTGGTGGTTCGATATAGTGCCTGAAGGCGTGTGTGTTTTAATGGTGGTAAATTTATTGACACGCGTATGAATAGACGATAAACAGCCGCGGAGCTGTAGAATTTATGGTCACTAATTGATTCAGTTGAACAAGCTGCGTTAACAAAACAACGCTGCCTGAAGCTATGCACCATTTACGTATTATGTTGGTAGTAGGTCTTTATTTTATGTTGTGTATAATATGTTGCGATAATTTTTGCCCCCCCCCCCGTGTGTTGAAATGTTTAACGTAGACGGAATGTGTATTTGATATTATTTAATGGCGAAATGCATTATTGTGATTCCGGTATGTTACGATTGGAAAGCATTTAAAAAAGCTCGTGTTTTTGTGAAAGGTAACTTTGTACCGTAATTCATAGAAGTTTTGTACTTCTTCACCCGGAATGTGATTGGTTTCCTCCTTAGTATCACAATATATAGTAGCTGAAACTCTAATTAAGGAATATCACTCAAATTAAGGGTTTAAGGTAGGCTTTATTTATATGATTAAAAATAAAGTAGTTGCGGAATGAGGATTCGAATCACGTCCAAAAATATTTACCGCAATACTTGCACTTTATTTTGACGGCTGTGGTCACCGTACATTCTGGCAAGAGTTTGGGGTAAGTTTTGTAACATTTTTGGGTGTTCTCTATCGTTCATTCTGGCAAGAGTTTGGAGTAAGTTTTGTAACATTTTTGGGTATTCTCTATCGTACATTCTGGCAAGAGTTTGGAGTAAGTTTTGTAACATTTTTGGGTGTTCTCTATTGTACATTCTGGCAAGAGTTTGTAGTAAGTTTTGTAACATTTTTGGGTATTCTCTATCGTACATTCTGGCAAGAGTTTGTAGTAAGTTTTGTAACATTTTTGGGTATTCTCTATCGTACATGCTGGCAAGAGTTTGGAGTAAGTTTTGTAACATTTTTGGCTGTTCTGTATCGTACATTCTGGCGAGAGTTTGGAGCAGTTTTGTAACATTTTTGGGTGTTCTGTATTAAAGACGCCTTAGGAAACAGGAAACACACAGAAAAGATTTATGTAGGCTATATATTCACTACAGTGGAGCCGGGATAGCATAATTGGCATATTGACTAGCTACGGGCTGGACGTTCCGGGGTTCGAATTCCGGTAGGGGAGAGAGTTGTTCTCTTTTCCAAAACGTCCAGACTGGCCCTGGAGCCCATACAGCCTCCTCTTCAATGGGTACCGGCTTTCGTTCCCGGGCTTACAGTGACCGGTCCATGAATTTGACCAGTCACATCCTTCTTGTGCCGAAGTTATCAGTGAGTGGAGCTACACCTCTGCTGCACCCATACGCCTTCATGGCGTGGACAAGGCCAACTTTACCTTTACCTCTTTATTTGTGCGTTACAGGGATTTATTTGGCAGCGGTGAAATACCTGAAAGTTCTCTTAAATTCACTTAACATTTCTCGGGTTGTTTCAGCACAAATTGACCTTGAGAACTGCGCCCTTCTTGGTTATTAGGCGGCAAGTATTGGTAGCAATAGTACTGACCGCGTAATAACCCTGAAGAGCGCGGTTCTCAGCAACTTGGCGGCGGGAGACTTGAAATCACGCAAACGGACCTTGACTCGTTCTGCACACTAGGATAACTTATGTACTGTCACAGTTGTTGGGACATTTTGCTGTTATTCTCTCACAGACTCATTGAAACTACGGTAATAACCGGGCGGGTTTTGCTCAAAGGAACGTTTGCTTCGCTGCAGTTCTACAATCGGAAATAATATGACAAGTTTCCTACGTTTTCGTTTCTCACAATGGAACATATTTGGTTAAAGCTGCCTGGGAGTTTATTGTTCCACACGACAAACGTTTTTGCTGGGACCGGGTACTTCGGTGCTTGATTCCTCCGGATCATGTGTGTACCAACGGGAGAGGACAAACATATCGCGATGTATAAATAAGAGACGAGATCAATGCGTTTACAATGTAAAACAAACGAAGAGCGTAGGTAAACAATCGCATCGCAATTATCCAACTGTGCGCCTTTAGCGCTGTCTAGATGCCTGGGTCTGTTTGAACAGTTATACCATGTTCGTACTGCAGCAATTTATACTGCAGTCACATAGAAATCGGAACTGCAATAGTTCCGATGGGTTCTAACTGCTTTTTTGCCGAATTAATGCAGAAAAATCCTGTCTTTTCTGTGTATATTTCTGTGTTAGAGTCTCAATTCACAAATAAATGTGAGTCGCAGCTGGTTAGTCGATGTTGTGACAATGTTCTACGGACGGATGATTGAGGAATGTTTGTTTTAATTTGTGGCGTAGGGAAGAGATTGTTCCGTTACCGAAAGCTTCTAGACCGACCCTGAGTTCCGCGTACTCTCCTATTCAGTAAGTACGGTGGACTCTTTCCCTCGGGTAAACCCGTTGGAAGGTGAAGCTGACCACTCGTCGCCATCTGGTGTCGAGATTAAGAATGAGCGGAAGTGTACTATCACTTCCACGCATGACGTGTTGTTTACTTATCCCTTTAAAGCCTAGTGGTTGCTTGATGTGCCGACAGGTTTAAAGCTTAGAATTGCTGCATCCTACCCAGAGAGTTTAGCTTTGTGTTTCTTGTGGTTCTCATTGCAAACATCGGTCGTACCTTCACAACATTAACTGAGTGGTTCTTAGACACTGGCAGTGTTTACTGCGAGGTACGAACTGAATTTAAATATGCAGTTCGTATTAATTTTCGTTTTTAAAAGCCGTGTAATGGCTGAGACGTTTAGTCTCCGATCTGTCGCTTCGGAGGCCTGGGTTCGATCTCATATTCTACCATGTGAGATTTGTGGTGGACAAAGTGGTACTGGGGCAGGTTTTTCCTCTAGTACTTTTTATTCCCTTGTAGGTGTTATTCCACCAGTGTTCCATATCCATCTTTATCTACGCTTTGCTCTTACGAGGACAAATGGGTTAAACCTGGGAACCTTCCAAAAAAGAACGCATTTTCAGAAATAGGGGGGCATCGGATAGAAAAGTGTTTTCATTTTTTTGACTTTAAAGGGTTAAGCACATGGATGACGTTACATACACCTTTTTATGTAAAGATTTATTTAGTTTAGGATAAAATTGTGTTGGTTTCAAAATGATTCTCTGCCGTACAACGAGGGCGTGCCCAACTGGCTCAGAACGAGGGCTGTGTGGCTTACAAGTGTAACGGTAATAAATGTGAGAAGTAATACAGATGATGATGGGGGTAATGAGGTAATGGGCGATCATGTTTCTGCGTCACCTAGAGAGGTAATATTAGTAGCAGTAACAATAGTAATTGTTCTAATTGTACGTGTATAATGTGCGGTGTAAAAGTACAGTCATTAGTTGATGAAAATGTAACAGCATGGAGTCACTGTTACGAAGTACGCACACGTAAAATACGCCACAAGAGGTTGGTAAATGTACAGCACTCCCTGTGCAGGCCCTGATTTCCAGACAGTCGGCACATGAAGGTGGTAAGGTCAGCCTTAAGCACAGGTCGCCTTTACCCCCAAGGAAATATTCCTGGTATTCATTTATTTTAGAGGTTGATTCGACCCCAGGACCATAGTGCGACCGGGAGTCAATGAAAAATTGTAATGACGTAACCGGGAATCGAACCGGCGACCTTCTGGCTTGTAGTGCAGTGCCTCAATCAACTGCGCCACCGAGCTACGAGGGAGTGATTCGGTTTTAAAAGCGCCCCGGTTTAAGAAGTATGAGAAAAGAGTGTCCGGCCCCTGATAGTCTGTTCGGAAGAGCCATATGTTTAGGCCTGCATATGAACTGCTGGTGGCCGAGCTGTTATCTTTGTGGTCGGTAGGCCCAACCTTCAAATGTAGGCCTACGTGTGTGCTATCCCAAGTGAAGGCTTTCATGGTTTTCCTTAGTCACTTCAATAAAACTCCGCGTTACCACTTTCATAAATTATTATTTTAATTCGCGTTACCTTTTGAAACTACATTCCGTAGGGAGCTGAAAGAATAAATCATGCGATCTTGGCAATTTTTGTGATTAAGACATCTTATATTATAAATCTTATTGTTGCACCGTGCATTTTTGTAGAATCACTTCTGTTATGAACTAACAACTGCACTTACATAACTTTCAAATAAAACACTTTAAAAATACGTAAAATCGCTCCGACATGTTTCGATCTTGTCAGATCATCATCAGGGAGCTTTGTAGCATGCGACGCACACCTAGCCAACTGCTCTGTCTACATCACATTCCTACACAACATGACATGCTGCCACAACACCTTGTTTGCAAAAACGAATTAAATTTTGAATATTGTAATATAACTTTAGCAAGGAACAACAAAGCTCCCTGATGATGATCTGACGAGATCGAAACATGTCGAAGAGATTTTAAGTGTTTTTAAAAATGTTTTATGTGAAATTTATGTAAGTACAGTTGTTGGTTGATAGTAGAAGTTTTTAATTCATTATTCCCTTAAATACATTCACGACCTACAGTTCACCGACCATGGCAGAGAGAGGTCAATCCTTGTCGTCAGAATAAGTAATTTACTTAGTTACTGATGTCGAGGATATATTGAATAATCTTACTGCTTTCCGTCGGTGTAAATATCGCAGTATTTTTTATGTATAGTCTACACGAGTAGTCGTAAATAAAAACAGAATATACGCCGACGTAACG
>Ga0136643_10015429_pt1 | contig 11482 bp, 6 predicted proteins | sample TergutLab28metaG_FD_96883 | JGI IMG/M metagenome (GOLD analysis project Ga0136643, IMG submission 96883) | Labiotermes labralis P1 segment gut microbial communities from Petit-Saut dam, French Guiana - Lab288 P1 (version 3) (version 3) | ecosystem: Host-associated > Arthropoda: Insects >...
ATCAGTAATCTCCGGGGTGGTCACTGTTTTGGGTCGTCCAGGACGAAGCGCATCACAGGTGGAAAAATCACCACGTTTAAACTGGGCCACCCAGTTTTTGACGGTGGCATACGGTGGTGCATGTTCCCCTAATGTTTCCTTCAGAATGGCGTGAATTTCCTTCCGCGCCTTGCCTTGCAGGAAAAAACACTTGATGACAGCTCGCGTCTCCATGTTGTTGAAATCGCGCGCGTCGCCTGACATGCTTCCTTTCAGCCTGTGTGACAAGAAAAGACTTGCAGTTCGGCGCATGAACAGACCCCTCTTTCCAACGACACTATCGATTCCGTCCTACGGCATTGGGAAGTAGGTCGGGCTAAGGATTTATCAGCACCCCGTCGTACACTCCCGATGCGTCAGCCATTGCTGTTAACCTGAACACTTCCGACAAACCGAGACGGCTGGTGCCCAGAACAGTATTTCGTTCGAATCTCCGTCTAAATAAGGAATATCATAAGACTTTTCTTTATTTCTTCCTGCCTTTCCAGGTAAATCCTGGGACACGAAATTTAAACGTGTCTGGGCTGATAACTTACAAATCATTACCTATCGACCATTCATAAAATTTTCCCCGATCTGCAGACAGCATATGTCTGGCACAACGGAATCACACTGCTAACAGGAGGAGGCCGTCACAGGATTCAGGGCGACTAACAACAATCTTCAGATATTGAAAATACGGGCGTTTATTAATTTCATCTTCTCATACACAAGGTAGATGATGTATTGTACTTGCACGACAAACGAACTTCTGGAAGAAATGCGCGTTTTGGGGTCCTGGTACAACAACCTGCTATTGTACTCTATTACTAGCCTATATCTGAAACTGGATATGGAAAAGCCTACTGCTTCCCAATCCAGGTGACGTTAAGTCGTCAGAACAGCACTCAACAGCTTATGTGTGTGAGCTATTATCAATCAGCACGAATAACCAGTAACTAACAAATGATGTCTTAATAATTAGCCAACTTAATGCACAAATTCTTGTTTTATAATAAGTTTATTATACGCCTCTACATGTTTCGAGCACTATGTGCTCATCATCAGGAGGTCAAAATTGTATTGTGGCCGTAGGTGGCCGTCCCTTGCACAGGGACGGCCACCTACAGGTGTCATGATACCAGATACTGTATAATACAATTTTGACCTCCTGATGATGAGCACATAGTGCTCGAAACATGTATAGGCGTATAATAAACTTTATTATAAAATAAGAATTTGTGCATTAAGTTGGTTAATTACTAAGATTTTACTGAGATGCACGGTCAGCAAAACATAACAAATGACGTATTAACATATTTTCCTTCCATACGGACAGAAAGTAGTCTAAGTGTGATCTGAGTTTCTAAACAGCGATGCTAATTAGGTCTTATGGGTTCTACACAATGTCGATTGGTAACGAGTTACAGACGTTTCGGAGGACAGTGTTTCCCCCATATTCAGGGTCCAGTAGCCCAGGAAGTCTTCTTCCCCTTCTTAGACCTCTAGATCCTGAAGACACAGGCAGCATGCTCGTCACAAACGTCGGCAACCATTTACCAGTCCACACAGCGTAACATCTCAGAAGACCTGGATCTTCAGAGTAGCCCAGGTTACGAGCTTACCACGCTACAAGTGTGAGTCCCGGTTTAAATCTTAAACTCAGCGGTTTCCAAACTTTCTCGGTTCGCGATGCCCTTAGAGTCTCATCAGTTTTTTACGGCGCCCCTAGGCCAATATAAATACTGAACACCTCCATTTATTAGGTGGGTAGGTCAAAACAAATATCAAATATTTGCCTTAACTGAGAGGGCGTTTAAAATAATAATACGCATAAATTGAAAGAAAAATTAATATTTTGAAATATCCCGCGGCCCACAGTTTGGGAATCGCCGCTTAAATTATCTAAACGATTTTCACAAAACCCTATACGAATATTATGCCATTGGAGACAAACCCAAACCAACCTCGCACATGAAACTCCTTAACCTTTAGGCACCATACATCCTATATATAGGACAGACGTACCGCTACTCCCCAGATTATTCTTTTTATATATTTAGTCAACAAAAATATTTAATTATTTTTTTGGACTTTCTCTCGCCATCTTCGTTTATTCCTCCACAAAATATCGTGTATTTCCTAATGTTACCCTTCTTGGTTCATAAAATATTCACATTTTACATAAATGGTGTGCTAAACTGTAAATGTCCAGCTCCAGGGCCAAAGGGTTAATCATCAGTATTAAGAAATGGCGCATAAGCGAGCTTGTGAGGTAACAAGGAAACAAATTAGGGTCCTGAAATGGCGTGAGATAACGAAACTCCGAAAAAGACACAACAGTCTACAAACGGTCCTCTTGTAGAATATAAAACAACGAGGGGGCAGTGCAAATATTTTCTTTAGCCCTCGGAATGTGGAATTTCGTACGGAAATGTAGGCGTACCATCAGCAGACCCTATCACATAATAACAGCGATACTGTTTGTATCTCAACAACAGCAACAACAAACAAATAAACAGTGCGACACTCCGATGTTAATGCAACAAACCGGGCGTATATTACAATGTGAGCTTGGGCAGTACGTGCTTCGCAATGACAGAATTAACAATAACAATAGCACCACGTGCAGCACGAGAAATCTAAGCAAGAGGAACGTAAGGTATATGAGTTCGGTTCGTAATTCCTTGTTGCAGTAATGCCGTCTAGCCCGCTGTCACTCCGAAATATTCCAGCCCGGCAACTGCATAAAAACTCCTCACACCTGTCATACCTACTCGTGAGATAAGAGCTGATGAATGGTTAAAAGGTACAGAGATGCCTGTGATATATTTCAGCGGAGCAACACCCATTAGAACGGAACGGAGCTCGAATCTCGGTCCAGGTACGAGATTTTCTCTTCTCCAAACACGTCTAGACCGGATCTGGGGCCCACCCAACCTCCACTTCAATGGATATCAGGGTTATCCCTCTGGGATAAACCGTCAGGAGCGTGATGTTTACCATTCACCTCCGTCTAGTGCCGAGGTTGAATCTGAATGGAGCTATACCTCTACTCCTAATCTTTGCCTTCACGGCGTGTAAGGGACGATTTTACTTTTGCCATTTACCCCACAACTCGCCCGAAGAGATAGCGGAAAATGACGAAAAACTTCAGCCAGGATTGCTGTAATTTGGCCGAATTTCGAAACCAACCACATCTCGAATACAAGTTTATTCCTACATCGAATGGCTGCGTCGAAAATATGTCGTCACCATTACGTTCAGATGTAGCCTTCGTATGGTGATGCCAATCATTATCATACTCTGCTCGACGTGGTTAGCCAGTTACTGCGTCAAGGCCACTATATGGTTGCTCTTTTCAATATACTGGGATGGTCAGACGCAAACTCACGAGCCCCGTGATCGACCATGTTCAGGGGGTAGAGCCGCTGTGCTAAACATAACTTGGCTCGTTCCAGTATTGATTGCCTGGAATGTTCTGCAAGTACAGAACGCGTATTTCACAGTCGCAGCTTAAAATTCTAACATTTTCACACACTGTTTGGAGTAGTAAAATTCCGATACCAAATCCGTTCGTCGATTACACGGAACTGCTGCTGGGGACGAACAAATGGTGGAACGAAAGCAGGTCCGTCCAAATGTCTGACTACCCCATTAACAAGTGGTGACGCACAAGTTCAGTAAAGACGTCGGTAAAACAGAACCATACTGAATGGACGGTTGCAAGTGCTAATTCTCCTAGGGTAAAGCGACCGGAACGTGAAGCTAAATACATCCACTTAGTACTGAGGTGGAAAATGTGCGTAGCTTACTTTCACTCCACATTGTTCGGAGCTTGATGGTTAAACACGGAAGCAGACATTTTAAGTCAAGCTATGTGCAAATGAAAATGTTCCAATAAACTTGACTTCTTATGCGTTCTATGCATAGGGCAAACGAAGAAAACGCACAAACAGGTGCCTGTCCGTAATTTATTTTATTTCCGAACCTAATGAGCGAATTCGAATGGAATTCGGTACTGGCGACCTCAACAAGTTCCTGGCGAACTCAGTTTTTGGTAAATGTACTTTCAGTATTACACACGCACTATACGGAGGTCAAATAGACATTTATCCACCTACTTAACAGTACGTCCCACAAACAAAACAGTGCACGACACATACGTAGAAGTGGTGAAGAACAAGTACTTCGAGCCTTTTTTCGATACGGCTAACATTTAAGGAACTACTGTGCGTCAAGAATTATTTCTGACTTCACCCATGTATGTAACGCAACTAGTACATCTGCAGGAACAATTCTGTACCTGTTATAAATAAAGTCTGTGACCAGTGAAGTACAAAAATATAAAATACAGTGAAACCTGCTTACAATGAAACCGTGCGGTAACTTTTTTTTTTTTTGCGTTGCAGGAAGGTTCCGTTTAATAAAGGTATGTCTAACTGAAGTTTGGATCTTCGGGACTCTAAAACGTTTTCCGCTAAAGGCAGGTTTCCGTTTTTCCTAGGTTCCCTTTAAAACAGTTTTCAATGAACCCCATTTCAAAACAAGTGTCCTCAGCATAGTACAGCGCCAACCCTTGGTTTAATATCTCTCGTTCAGTTCACCTGACGTGTGTCAAATACAGAAACAAGCAGGGTTAATTAAAATGCAGATAGCAACGGCAATCGCATACTCACATCTCCTAAAGACCAGGACAACCAGCAGGTTCATTGAAACGTACCACATTTCCTGTCCTACATAATTCGAAGTTCTGTGAGAAAGAGATAGAAGGGTTGAGTGCAACAGACAGGCAGTATACAAAACACAGGTAAGAAACAACACAAACAGAGGGATGTGATATCACTTCATAGCATGCAGAGACAAATTGTGATGTCTGTAGCACGTAGCAGTTGTCCCACACTCAAAGAGCACCGTGCACGAGATGACACAGGAGTCAGAAGGGTACGTTAAATATAAACGACCAGGCTAAAGTATGCGAATGTCTGTACACACACACACACACACACACACACACACACACTGGGAAACACGTTTAGAGGGACAAGTTGACTTTCTGGGAAACGAAATGACTGCTAAGAAGAGAACCGAAGAGTAATATTTGAAAAATAAAATGAAACATCATTTTGTAGAAAAATAAAAATTCTACGAAACTGTAACAGGTAAGATTATATGCTCGGAACATTTGAAGAGAATGATGTTCAGACTATTTATTCTGGCGTTTCTCCAAGTTCCTTCTTTATAAAACAACGCAATCACAGGAAAACTTCAGCTGCTTTCGTCACGACTGAAAATCATTTAAGCATACTTCACTCATTTACGTCATACATTTAGGTACAGTATCTCAAGACGTCACTAAGGGAAGTTGATCGTTCCGATAGTACGGATGTAAGCATCTTCAGAAAGTTATTTTATTTATTTATTTATCTATCTGTATATCTACCTACCTATTGGAGGTATTTAATGCATATTCTATACGAATTCACATAATACAGCAATGAATGATAGGATTATTAGTGAATAACGTAGGGGCTGTGGTCTAGTTTTCGATACTGCGAGTATGCCGATACTTGTCTGCAGGGACTAACGAAAATCACGAAAAACCTAGAAAAAAAATAGCCACCATCCGGCCGAAAATTAAAATCCGGGACTCCCCAATACGAAGCAGGTGTCTTATTAACTCGACCACTATGCGCGGTGTGTTTCGTATAGAGGTGACAGTGCTAGGTTGCCAACGTACATCATGACACGTTAAACAAACGTGCACAAAACTGGAACACAATACTCGTATTATTAGCTATTTACAATGGGCTACAGGTTAAGCAAGGAACCCAGACTGTCACTAGGTTTATTTCACATTATTTTGGCAAAACAATAATCAAGCTTCAGTAATACCAATTAAGTCGGTGACAGACACTGCAGACGCCGAGGTGACGCAGTCCCCATACAGGCCCCACAATGCATTTCATTCGTTTGGCTTCCAGTTACAAAACACATACATGAAGTTTCCTCTTAACGTGCGGCAATACAGCCTCAATTAACCTTAAGTCACTATTAATGCCACAACCTTATATTATGTCTTGCACAGGCACTTATTAGGCCAAGGTCCATCTGACTTCAGAGTAACTTTGCTCTCTGACTCACAATTGGAACTGTAGGCGACGATACCTTCCAATAACCAAAAACGATGCCCTGTTTTAAACGGCACTGTAAATTTGGACAGCAGTGGAGCAGAGTACAAAAATGTCTACAATGGGGAGCCTAGATGAATACTGAATTAAAGCCTGTAGCCAACAAACTTACGAACGTCGCTATACTGTTAACAAAAATCGGTATTGCAAAGCACTTACTGTTAGATCAAAATTGTGAAATTATTTTTTACTCCAGCGTGACCGCGGACCGGAGAACTCGGGAAGAACATTACAACACTTGAAAAATTAATAAATGGCCATACGTAGTCACGCCGATTAAACAGGTGTTACACGTATGCTGACAGGCGAAAAACGTTACCCACTTAATTAACTAATTAATTAGGATGCGATATAGTAAATTATAATCGTATGCTAAAGAAATTCCGTTAAAGGAAAGGGTAAAACTTTCCATGTGCATGCTATGAATGCATACGAAAGAGAGGAGGTGTAGATCCACTTATTCTTAACCTCGGCATTAGATGGAGATGAGTGCTCAAGTACATGTCCTTGTCGCTTTATCCCCGAGGGCGGAACCCCCGGAACTCCTTGATTAGGGGAGTCAGTGGGTCCCAGAGACGGCATGGATGCTTTCGAGAAGCATGAAATCTCTCGACCATGTCGAGAAAAGAGCCACAAATCCTCGGCCATCCAGCCTTTACCCTTTTCATTCACAAGCGAGATATATAGAGTACGAGTCAGTAAGAAGATTCGTAGGGATAAATCTGCGTTAATCAGTAAGCCTAAACCTGTCCACTGTCGTCATGTTTCAGTCGATGCTCGTAGTTACAAATGGGATCACGAGGTTTCAGCAATACACGGGAGCGAAAGGCACCTATTCTGCAGTAGGTATTGCAGTCTAGACCCTTAGCAAAAAAAGCCAGAGAACGTCCGTATTAAGGGCAACAGAACAGTCTTTGTGGAAACTCTCGCTACAGATGGTCGTTTTAAAATTTTTCAGGGAAAACGTAAAAACGTTCATCCTAGAACAGGCCACGGAGGCCCAGATGGGGAATAGAGGTATAACTCTACTCTTTCTTTAACCTTGGCGCTAGATGGGGTGGGTGGTTAATGCAAGGCGCCGGCCGCTTTACCCCCGGGAATTACCCGATACCCATTGTTATAGAAGGCTGGGTGGGCCCCAGGGCCGTTAAACACTGGTATGGAAAATCTCGCCCCCAACAGCGGCAAAATGTATACGCAGTTTATACAAGTAACGCATATGCCGCAACCTCGGTTCCAGTACTCAGCATTCAAAATGTGAAAGAAAACGTGTTCGGAAAACGTGAACGCCACAGAGTACGCATTTAATTTGTGTTCAATCACGCAGAACTTTAAAATTTACTTAACAATAGACTTCGCACGTGAAACCAACGGAATGTAAACATTCCTACCGACAATGTCGTGTTATCACACACTTAACATTCAATCAGCACAATCGACATGTGCTATTCGTGCGAGGCCAGGGAACAGATTACGTACAAACCGACTTTCGTGATGTCGAGCAAGAATCCAGAGGGACAAGAAGGTATGACAGGAAGGAAGTACAGGAATGTTAAGTGGTACAAGACAGATTAGGACGCGATGTGAACAGCAGCAGCTCACATAACGAACATCACAAATTCCAATCTGCTGAAACTAAATATAGTGTCAAGGTTTAAATTTTCTTACTATTAGAACAGTTCATTCATTCATTCTGGCTTTACTCCACGTACAGTAGACACTAGGCTAACTATACAAGAATTTCTTGTACAGTGCACCTAATACGGATACTACAACCTACTTAGGCACATTTTCAGTTTTTCACCGTGCATATTGTCACAATTCACATATATTCACCAACACATGCACACTTTTTTAAATGACACTATAAAACTTTAACATAACAAGAATCATACCAAACAGCACACGCTCAGACACAGTAAAGCAAGGAGAAGAGTAATTACAACATCCGAACCCATCACAAACAAGGAACGACATGCTACCACAATGCCATCATAGCAACAAGTGATATAAGTAACTTTAGCATGAACTAATAGCTCGCTGAAGATGGTTTAAATATAAACCGAAACATGTCGGAGATTTTAACTATTTTAACAAATTAAAGTTTTATAGTGTCATTTAAAAAAGTGTGCATGTGTTGGTGAATATATGTGAACTACTTAGGCATACTTCAACTCTGACGACTATATATGAATTAATGCGATTATCTTTCTTTGGACTTTAAATGTAAGTAATATGTTTCGGAAGTCGGCTTCGATTCAGTATTCAGGTAAACACGTTAATCTCGTGAACTTCGAATGAGCCACTCTCTGTCGCTGCCAAATCACTGAGAACAGCTCTATCTAAGGTAGCCACCAGATTAATGTGCTTTCCCTTACCTGAAGACGGAAGCACAGTCGGCTTCCGTAACGCAGCACCCACACTGCAAGACGATGAGCAAAGTCCAAAGAAAGAAGAAAACTTCAGTAAACTGTTTACTCTTCAGGCATTAGCAGGAGGTGGCAGCACGTTACAATAATCTACACGCATAAACTGCGCCTACGATATGTATGGAAGAGTTAGTTTCATTTTGTTTAACAACGGGAATGATCGCCAATAAAATTTATATGCATATCAAGTCTATCGTGAACTTTATTATTAAGAGCGTTCCCATTTGAATATTTATAACATGTGTTCAGAGAAAAATTCAGAATTTTGTTCTTTCTATTTTCGTTGTTATACCGTGCATGTTGTCAAGTCACTCAATTATTTTACCAACCACTCCACATATATAAATTTATAATAAAATTTACACATTATAAAACATTAAAAACGCTCCGACATGTTTCGGTCCTAGGACCATCATGAGGGAGCTATATCGTCCTTGCTAAAGATACACTATTAAAAGTCACATTAATTTTGCTGTACCAGTTGGGTAATGTGGCAGCATGCTGCCACATTACCCAACTGGAATATTGAAATTAATATGACTTTTAATAGTGTATCTTTAGTAAGGACGATATAGCTCCCTCATGATGGTCCTAGGACCGAAACATATCGGAGCGTTTTTAATGTTTTAATGTGTAAATTTTATAAATTTATATATGTGCAGTGGTTGGTAAAATAATTGAGTGATTTGTTCTTTCTGGTGTGCAGGTTTCCAAGTCTACGGGTCTATCAGTATTATTGTTTTATTTTAATTTTATAAAAAAGAACTTGTTACTTAAGTACACATTCTGTAACGTCTCGCATAGTCACCCTTATCTGTTTCCTTATAAACGATATTTTATACGTATTGTGAGGACCCATGATCTAGCTCCACACTTAATTTCACATTCCTAGCTCCAGTGGCAAATTAGTTATCAATACATAACAGAAGGCTAAATAAATTTTTCCCACGGCCCCATCTTGCTACCGTACGGGAACATGATTTGAACAAACTGACGTGTTTTGCCACGGCCGTTATAAATAAGTCATTTTAAGACCTAAAAGAAAGAACTGCTAATGTCGATTCCGCTTCGCAAGTTCGCGCGTCCGCCCTTCTGTTCCCGACTCCCGCAAATTAAAAGAAAAACGGCGATGTGGTATCGTCCAGTGACATAACGTTCACAACTGCATGCATGAATATACTAGGTTAAAGTTTACAGATACAGACATACACACACACACGCACACGCACATACACTGACGGACGGACGGACGGACGGGTGGATGAACGCATTCACGCGTCAATATGATTTCAAGTGCCTAGTGTTATAGTTTACGAAGGAAAGTAGACTAAGGATGCAATAGGTAAGAACGACACTAAGTTAACGGCTATAACCTAACACATACGTCGGACATGAAAGGCCTGGGGTTTAGTGGCCTCAGCTTTCGCACGACCTTCAAACACTTACATAAATAACAAGTTAGTATCCAAAATAAATCAACCAGACAGATAAATTAGATTATAGGAACTCTAAGTAAATCACCAGGCATCCATGAGGCTTTCCCCAGAGCATTCGTTGGAACATAGCCCTGTTGCATTTTCGAGATTACCATTCTTTACTTATTTAGTTCCCTATGATGTTTTTGTTTCGGTAATAATTAATCGCTTGACTACAGTACCTTATCATGTTCTCGTATTATATTAAGTTCGAATGATTCACCTCTGCGCCTGAAGCTGTGTCGTAACAAAACATTACGCTGTACGACAAGAACAAACAACACAGACACCAAGCAAAATTGTAGCTCAGCACTACGTCTGTAGGAATCACAAGCCGAATTACAATTTCCTGTCTTTGCAAGTCAGTACAACATGCTACTTGGATATACGCGGATTAAATTTTGTGAACGCTCGGGACTACTCAGACAATGAGATCTTCAGCACTGCTATTTCCTGTCTGGCAACACAAAGATTAACACACACAACATTACAATTTATCTTTTGTGAGCAAATATTAAATTATGTCTTCCACTTTTAAGGAAGAAACACCAATTTACGGTGTTTGAGAAAACAAGCACATACATTGGTCGGAAAGCAAAGAGAAACTAGTCACTTAGAAACAACGGCGTCACAGCAAGTTAATACTCAAACGAAGTACCGGAATTAAAACATGAGGGTGCGGGGTGGATTAAGCCAGCTCAAACTTGGGACCAGTGTGGGAAATTGAGAACAAGGTAATGAATCTTCCTGAACCGCTGCTGAAGAAAAACTCCGCCTCAAGGAATTATGGAAACAAAAGAAACACATGAAATACAGTTACCACCTACAGTAGGTCACCAGACGTCGCAATGTACCAGCTTAGCGTTTGAAACGTCCGTAGTTAAATTCCAACCGTCGCCACTAAACTCAAAACAAATGAAAAAAAGAAATGTCAGTATCATGACAACCATCACTGGAGACTTAGCAGAACAATTCCTGAAACATATTTGTCCAACGGTTCCCTTCTAGAAACTCTGACAAACACTGGCGCAAATGGTAATAATTATACAATTACTGGCCACTGGAAGGGATCGGCTTTAAGATATTTTTGCTGGTGTCAAAAAAAAACTTGTGCAAGATTAGCTTCTCGCTTCTGTAGGACACTTCGTTTACAGAACGTGCACTAATATTCCACTTGACAAGTACGTTTTTCACAGTACATCAATTTTCCTGCCGTATGGTGCTCATATACGTCGTGCGTAGAAGGAACTAAACTAAACTCCGTGGCCTTAGTCCGCACGCGAACTATACCGACAGAGCGGCCGCCGCCTGTCGGCGAAGTTAGTGCCAACTTTTGCGGATAGAGGGGTGTTACGTGGTCAGCGCAACG
>Ga0136643_10015430_pt1 | contig 11482 bp, 13 predicted proteins | sample TergutLab28metaG_FD_96883 | JGI IMG/M metagenome (GOLD analysis project Ga0136643, IMG submission 96883) | Labiotermes labralis P1 segment gut microbial communities from Petit-Saut dam, French Guiana - Lab288 P1 (version 3) (version 3) | ecosystem: Host-associated > Arthropoda: Insects >...
AATTATGAAACAGTCGATGATATGGATGTTCTGATTGCGGCGTGTTTGCTGCACGATATCGGCAGAGAAGAACAGTTTACAAATCTTGAGCTTTGCCACGCAAAGATAGGCGGTGAGACGGCATATGAATTTCTTCTGTCTCTGGGGTGGAAGGAGCAACAGGCTTTGCATGTAAAAGACTGCATTTCCACCCATAGATATAGGATTCATAATCCGCCGCAAAGCATTGAAGCAAAAATTTTATTTGATGCCGATAAGCTGGATGTAAGCGGTGCTATCGGCATAGCGAGAACTCTCACATACGCAGGGCAGATATCAGAACCTATATACATCATTGACGAAGCCGGAGATATTATTACCAACGGCGGCGGTGCTGAAATCTCATCCTTTTTTCAAGAGTACAACTATAAGCTGAAAAACATATACAACTCCTTCTTTACGGCACACGCAAGAAAAATCGCTATGGAGCGTAAAAATGCCGCGCAAAACTTTTACAATAGCTTGTACTCTGAAATCAACACCAATTATGAAAACGGAATTAAAAACTTTCTAAAAGATATAGACTGATTTAACTTATCATTACGAAATGGGGTATATTCAATGAACATTGCAGAAAAAATGGCTCAAAAGCAACTTGACTGTTACAACAATCACGATTTAGAAGGATTTTTGTCGGTTTATCACGATGATACCAAGATTTACAACCTCATCGATGGCTCACTCATCATGGAAGGCAAGGAAGCCATGCGCGAACGGTACGGCGAAAGATTCAAAAACCCCAACCTACACGCAAGGCTTGTAAACAGAATTGTAATCGGCAACAACAAGGCAATAGACCACGAAAGCGTTACAGGGCTTGGCGATGGGCCACCTGTAGAAGTTGCGGCAATTTACGAGATTGTTGACGAGCTTATCAAAACAGTCTGGTTCGTCCGTGAATAAGCAGAAATGCCATACAATCTTAACTTGACCGTAAAATAGAATGGTGTTATGCTACGTTCAGATATCACAAGTTACACGAACACGAAAAGGGTGGTGATAATATGAATTCAAACAGCGCGAAATCAGTTGAGACAGTGCTTGAACTTATCGAGGAACGCGGCGTAAAACAAGCGTTTGTTGAAGGTTTACTCGACGGCTACCGCGGTAAGCTGACCGAGTGGAAAAAAGGCAAGTCAAGCCCTACTCTTCCCGAATTGAAAATTATTGCCGACTACTTCGACGTTTCCGTTGACTACCTGCTTGGCAATACAAGCGAACGTAATACACCGTTCCAAGTGTTTTCAACAGGCGGAGTTCAGCTTACAACACGCGTGCAAGGCAACATCTCCGGCAAAGATGCCGAAAACCTCTATAAAATCATCAACGAAAGTTTCAGCAAGTTCATATCGGAGCATACTAAGTAAACGTTAGGCTCCTTTTTCATAAGCTCCTTTTCCAAAGGAGCTGGTGCCGGAGGCGACTGAGGATTAGAGCCGGCAGGCAAAGCCTGACTGAGGATTATTTTCCGTAATTATCATCTTTACTTTTTCGCTGATTCCGCTTATACTATTCTTTACCTACTAGCCTAGGTTTGTTGTAAAGGATGTGATTTTATGAAGATAGAGAAAATAAACGATAATCAAGTCAAAATAGTGCTTTCCCGAGTAGACCTCGACGAGCGCAACCTCAAGATTGACGAACTCGCCTACGGCTCTGAAAAAGCGCAGGAGCTTTTTCGTGATATAATGGCAGAAGCTCATCTGCAATACGGTTTCGAATCCGAGAATTTGCCGCTGATGATTGAAGCCATCCCCTATTCCCGCGACAGCATCACAATCATCGTTACGAAGGTAGCAAATCCGCCGGACCTTGGAGAGCGTTTCAAATACTTCCAAGATAAGCTCCAGTCCGACATACATCACCATGAAAATATCTCATCTAACGCTTTAGTTCCAACGCAAAAACCTGTTGAGCCAAAATCTCCTCTTGTGTTCGTGTTCTCGTTCGATACACTCGACAAGACTGCGCTTGCCGCAACTGAAATATGCCGACGTTTACCCGGTAAACTGAATATTACCGACATGCTGTTCAAATACGATGAACTCTACTATATGTACATTGAACTGCCGCACCCGAACCCTGCAATGGCACACAAAATTCTCTCCGCCGCCTGCGAATTCGGCCAGAGACACGCAACCACAGCATATTCAAAGCATTACCTGCTGGAGCATGGCACGGTGCTAATCAACAATGAGGCTCTCCAAAAACTGGATGCCTCACTAGGAGAATAACAATAAGCAATCCCCTGCATTCAACGCGAATACAGGGGATTTTTGTATAAACCTATTGTAGGGTGGGGGCTTGCCCCCGCCGCAAAGTCAAATTTAAATCATAACCGGCAATGTAGACCCCCCATACGGCATTACTAATACGGTTGCATCGCTGCCCATTTTTACAAATGCTGCATCAAGAGCTTCTTGCGCGGTTGAGAATGGAGTAAGGAATATGTCGCGCACAAATGCTGCATCCATTTCGGATACAAGGTACACGTCTGAATCCTCAAGCACCATTGCGATTGCCGCAGCCTTGTGTCCACCAAGCTGGAAATCGACCTTGATGCGATCTATCATCGACTTTGCCGATGGCGCGGACAGAATCCATTCTTCAAAAACATGCTCCCCTAACCCCTCTTTACAAGAGCCTACAAGAACAATTACCCCGCCCTTCTTCACCGCATGCTTAGCGTTGTCGAGGGCTTTTTGCGTCTGGTAGAGGTTCAAATCCTTAGGCGCGCCGCCTTGCGACACAACTACGATATCCGCACGTTCGGAAATCTCCTTGCGATACAGCAAGTCGAGGAATTTACAGCCCTCACGGTGAGCCTGCACATGATGCCCCGCTACCGCCTTGATAATCTCCTTTTTCTCGTCCAGCACTACGTTGATGATGAAGTCAATCGGGCAATATTCAATCGCTTCTTCAATATCGTTGCGCACAGGATTGTCAACCATACGTCCGGCCTGCGCCTCAGGCAGTACCATGCGGCTGTGGTTGTTCTGAATCGCATCGCGCGAGGATACTCCCGGCATAATAGGCTTCGCGCCGCCCGAATATCCTGCGAAGTAGTGGTATTCTATATTCGCAATGCAGATTCTGCGGTCGGCCTCGGCTACAATACGAGTGATATCCACAGGCGTACCCATCTTCGTTCTGCCCAGATGTACACAATCGTCAGGGTCACCGTCGACACAGCGAACCTTGTTGTACACCTCTTCGCCGACCAGTTTCTTCATTTCCTCTTGCGTCTGGTTGCGGTGGCAGCCAAGCGCGAACACAACCGTAATGTCTTCAAGCTTCACACCCACGCTTTGCAGCTCGTCAAGCACAGGCGGGATAATCTTGTAGCTTGGCACAGGCCTTGTGACATCACTCGTGATGATGACTACCTTCTCGCCGGGCTTTACAATCTCCGCCAGCCTCGGCGTACCAATTGGGTTTTTCAACGCATCAAGCACAAGCTCCACACCCTTGACAGGCACTTCAACCTCATTCGGCATCAACACTCCGATAATATTCCCGTCGGGAATTTCCAACGCCTGCGGAGTCGTACCAAAACCAATTTCAAAACGCATAATCAATCATTCCTCTCGTATGTAGTTAGCCGGCGACCGCTCGCCTCTATATTTCGTTATATTTACCTCAGTATACTGCACAATTTATAACGCGTCAATCTATTTGGCTCACGCTTTCCTAATCGGGTGCCGAATCACTGTTTTGAGCTTCTCCGGCGCAACCTTGCGCGGGTCTGACAGATATATCTCGTGATGCCGCCGTGCGCTGTTTATATCAACTTCATATCCGTTTTCTATTGCAAACCTATCCATTACGGCGATTGTGGCCGGTTCATCATCATAAGAACCGATGTGCATTACTTGGACGCAAAGCCCCTCGGTAAACTCCTGCATATACGCAAGAGACACGTCAAGTTCCTGCTTCTTCTTACAGAGAACCGCTTTCGCCTCGGCAAAAATATCCGGCGTAACGAACTCCGGCAAACGAATTGCCGCCGTCCAGACAAACTTGCTCTTATCTGGGATAGCCGCTCCGCCGCCCATGAACTCTCCACCATCGTCAAGCTGCCACCAGCCCTCAAACGGAGGCACAACATACTCGAAATACCCTGCCCACGACTTTGTCATCTTCAAAGTGTATGAAAGCCCATACAACAGCTCGACAGCATGCTTATACTCTGCGCTTGTATTCGGGTCGCCTTTGCCGTCTACCATCACGAATGTCATTTTCGGCACATCAATGATTGACGGCGTAGTTTTCGGCATATAGAACTGCTTCTCGGTTTTCTTGTAGTCAATTGCCATTATTGCTCAGCTCTCTTTCAATCAAATCCAGTGCAAGCTTCAACGCACGAACCCGCCTATCAAGTAACGTCTGCTGCGATGCGCCAAGCCTCTTGCCGTCTTGTATCTTTTCACATTTCCGCAAGGTCGACGTCAGCGATATTTTGGCTTCTTCCAATTCTTCGATGGTGTAGTTCACTGCTACCCCTCGCTTTCACTCCTAGGTCTTGTAGGGGCAGACCTTGTATCTGCCCGAGCTCATTACGGCGGGGGCAAGCCCCCACCCTACAACTGCCTCGTCATTGCAGCATCCGAGCCGCAATCCCATAATTGAAACCAAAATTTACATAAGCGGCGCGTCGGGGTCGCCGCGCCCTACAATTTGTCATTCTGAGCGAAGCGAAGAATCTTGCTTTTTAAGACCTTTCACTGCGTTTAGAGTGGCATCAAAAGTTTATTGCATTACAAACTCTATTTATTCTACCTCCACACTTCCATTCATCTTGGAAATCGCACCAAAATCAATTCCACATATTTTGGCAATATCATCAGGTGTTAAAATTTCATTATGTTCGACAAAATATGGTTCATCATCAAAAATAAATGCTGAAATAAACGCCTCACCATATGGTTGATTAATCTTATCTTCCGCTTTCGCTTTCGCAAAGTTGATAAAAAAGTTCTTTAAAAAGTTCTTAAAATCATAACTTGACCGAGACATGTCTGTTCTATTCGTTTTCCTATCAGTAGAATAGATTGGAAACCCAATAGAACGGTATACTTTGACTATCTTTTCGCAATTATATACCATTAAAATACACACTACATCATGTTTACTCAAAAGATGATGTTGCTTCAATATTTCACCTATTTTAGCAATATTTATATATTTCCATTTTATCACATCTAAAACAGCAGGAGTTTTTCGCTCCTCTTTAATAAAAAACTCATAAGCTTTCTCATAAATATCCGTAGTTTTATAAGCTTTCAGAGTATTTTCACCAATATACTCTTCTGCAAACTCCTCTGAATATGGCTCAGTAAAAGAGTCCACACTACGATATAATATTTCCTCATCCATAAGCAGGATTGGAAATGGGTCAATAACCAAGCGCATAACAGCCACTACACCTATACACCGTTTTATATAATGCTCGAAGTTAGATATAAATGTATCTTGCGACAACTGGCTATTTAGTGGATGATTTCTTGAAACATAAAAGTGCCGAAACCCTTGCTTATGTACATACTTATTCAATTTGCCCTTTAAGTCTCTTGTATCTGAAAAAAAGTCCTTCATTTTTTCTTTCATATCTGCAAATACATTACCTTGTTCTGACAACTGCTTCATCATTTTCCCTATCATTGGAAAGTCTTTAGAATCTCTCCATGCCTCAAAATAAGCTTCTCGTTCATCTTCAGGCATATCAGATAAGAAAACAATTACAGTTGATACTTCAACACAAGAGCGCAAAGAATAGTATGCGCAATCAAAATAACCCATTTCAAATAACTCAATTGCATTTACAATAAGTTGCTCCGCCTCAAAAATAAAAGTATTGCCGAATCCCCATATATCCTCCCGCCCAGAAAAAGAAGCAATTCCTACGTTACGCAAATCCATATAGAATTTCTCTTTATTTGGCAAAACAAGCGGTCTAATATTCTGATTCTTCCGAAACTCACTAAACATATAGCTCATAATTACCTCCTATTCTACAGCAACAACTCACCCATACGTGTTAGCCGCGTATCGAGGGATGTATACCGCGCCATCTCCTTGTTGTTGTCGACCATTTTGTAAAGGGTTTCCTTGAGGCCGACGACAACGACAAGTTCTTTCGCGCGTGTGAGTGCCGTGTACAGGAGATTGCGCGTGAGCAAAACCGGCGCACCTGAATGGATTGGGAAAATTACCGTGCGGAACTCGCTGCCTTGGGCTTTGTGTACGGTTGTGGCGTAGGCCAGGCTTAGCTCGTCCAGTTGGGAGTATGCGTACTCGACTTCCTTTTCGCCGTCGAACATGACAGTCATGTTTTCGTCGATATCGTTGATGGCGGTGACGATGCCCATATCACCGTTGAAAATGCCTGTGCCATCCTCGAACGTGCGGACGTTGCTCCACGGCATGTTGTAGTTGTTCTTCGTCTGCATGATTTTGTCACCCTCGCGGAATAGGCCTGTTTGGAACTCGCGCTGGCGTTTGCCCGGTTTTTGTGGGTTCAGGACGCTTTGCAGCTGCTTGTTAAGCTCGTTCGCGCCCAACGCTCCCTTGCGCATCGGCGTGAGAACCTGTATGTCTTGAATATCGTTAGTGCTGAGGTAGTTAGGCAGGCGTTTTACGGCAAGCTCGTTGATTGTGGCGCATACGTCTGCCACCGAATGGCGTTCCATGAAGAAGAAGTCCTTGCCGCTCTCGTTCAACAGCGGGTACTCGCCATTGTTTATTCTGTGCGCGTTCATAACAATTGCAGATTCCTGCGCCTGACGGAAAATCTCGGTTAGGCGCACAACTTTCACGCAGTCGCTCTTGATTATGTCCTTGAGTACGTTACCCGCGCCGATTGGCGGAAGCTGGTCTACGTCACCGACCAGTACGAGCTTCGTACCGTGCGCAACAGCGTTTAACAGCCACGACATCAAAGTCACGTCAATCATCGAGGCTTCATCGACAATCAGCACATCGCAAGTGAGCGGATTCTCCTTATTGCGCCCGAAATGCTGGCTCTCTCCATCCTTACTGAATGAAATCTCAAGCAAGCGATGCAGCGTCTTGGCCTCGAACCCTGTGGCTTCGGTCATTCGCTTTGCGGCACGCCCTGTCGGCGCGGCAAGCTCTATGTGCATGCCAAGCTTGTCCAACAGCTCGATAACCGCCTTGATTGTCGTTGTCTTGCCTGTTCCGGGGCCACCTGTGATGACGCATACACCGTTATTCAAGACCTCACGCACTGCCTGCTGTTGCGCCTTGGCAAGCGTAACGCCGCCATCTTTTTCAAATTTGGCGATTTCCTTGTCGATATCGCTGTACTTCTCTATGTCCGCACGCATAAGCTCAAGCAGCTTTTTGGCCGCAAAAACCTCTGCCGTATAGTATTTTCGTAGATATACGACGGGCGTTTCGTCTATTACATCTTGCCAGACAGTTCGCGCAACCTGCATCGCCGAAAGGCGTTCCTCCAGCACAATGTCGTGCAGTTCGAGCAGCTCGCAGCTAATCTGCATAAGCCTGCTTAGCGGCAGGTACACATGCCCGTTTGCCGCCGCCTGCGTAAGAGCGAACCTGATACCCGCCTCTATGCGTGCCGAGCTGTCGCGCTCAATTCCTATTCTGTATGCTATCGAATCGGCAATTTTAAAGCCGATACCGTAGATTTCGTCAGCCAATCTATATGGGTTTGCCAGTATGGTGCTGATTGTTTCCTCTTTGTAGCGTTCGTACAGTCTTCTGGATGCACCAAATGAGATGCCAAGCTCCTGCAATTGCATGAAGACGGCTCTCGAGCGTTTCTTGTCGTTAAATTCCTCGCAGATTGCGGCGGCTTGCTTCTTGGATATGCCTTTGAGGGCTGCAAGTTTGTCCGGATGATTTTCGAGTACATCAAAAGAATCTTCGCCAAAGGCTTCGATTATCTGCCGCGCTCTTTTTGGGCCAACTCCCTTGATATTGCGCGCACCAAGATACAGTTCTACCCCTTTTAGCGTCGTCGGCATGGATTTCTCGAACCGTACGACGTTTAACTGCCTGCCGTATGTATGGTGGTTGACATAGCTGCCCCACGCGGTGATGTTATCGCCAACGGCAAGCATCGGCACAATGCCGACACAGACGATTTCGTCATCGTCCTCTTCGCCCTTGCCGATTGAAAACACCTTGTAGCCGTTCTCATCGTTCTGGAAGATTATGCTTAGGACACTGCCTTCCGCTACAATTGGCGCGTCTGATTCAAAGCTATTGCTCATCGGAGTATTCGCTTTCTTTGCCTGCGATAGCTTGGTGTACATCCGCCAGTTCGCGCTGATGGATTTCGAGCAGCTCGCGCACCTTGGCGGCAAGTTCGCTCATGTTTGGTTCGTCCGATGGCGCGGCAATCACAAGCTCCCACGTTGGATTAACAACATCCTCAAGCTCTTGGATTGACACTACATAGCCCGAAAAAAGCTCTGTGTCATAATAGTCGTAGATGGCTTCAAACTCCCAATCGGCAACGTCCCGCTCTGTAGACAGTTTCATATGGATATGTGTATCTTCGCCGTTTTGTACCGCAAAAACGTTCACCAGCAGCGGCTCAAGTTCATCAAGCTCCGCCAGCGATATCGCCGCGTACTCCGTCTCTAAAAAGCCCGATTTCTCATTACATAGCATTATCACCAATTGCGCTTCTTCTGTCATGCTTCACCTCAAATAAATTTTATCAATAGATTGGCTAAAAGCTTTCCTCTCTAAGCAATATTAGATTGCTACCGTCTTTATCAACCTTATAAGCAGCCTTATACAAAAGACTACCGCGCCAACTATCGCCATCCCTATAGCCCCAAACAAATGCTGTGAATAACACATAATCGTCAAATACTCTAATATCTTGAAACCCAATATGATTTGAATATTCACATATAGGCAAGTTTTCTCCAAAAAACAGCACAGTTGATTCATCGCTATCCGGCTGCCAGCGAACAAGGTTAGTTACAGGATTCCATCCATTGACAGTCTCGCTAGTTGCATGTGCGCCATAGATATAGCCGTCTTCCGCAAATAAGTAAATACTGTGGATGGCTTCGTCCAAATACTCTTTGTCCGTGCCATCCGGGCGGATACGAATCCAGCCGTCTCCCATACCTTGTATGTCCATATCATTATGATAAATCCAGTCATTGATAATTATAAACCCGGGGTTATCCCACCCAAACTGAAATTGCTCACGTCCGTTTCCATCTCTTCCTACACGGAAAATGCCTCCGAAAAAGAAACCTCCGCTCCCTTGAAACTCGCCTACGCTTATGATTATCCAATCGTCGACTACGTCTAAGTAAATTATCTCCGGAGGACGGCACCACTCAGTTTCAACTTGTCCCCATTCAACGTTCAAAGTTGGAAAAACCGCAAGCTGTGTAATGCCTGTACCATTGCTTTCTACTGCGTAAAGGACGCGGTTATTGCCCTCAATTCGGCTGCCGTACTGTACATTACCGTGGTACCAAACTATATCTATTTCTCCAAAGTTATCTATGTCGTGTAAATCCTGCTCGTCATAATAAACATCCGGCCGTTCAGCAACTTGATATGAAAGCTCAGCATCTATCACTTGCGGCTGTTGGCAAGATGTCAGTAATATACCTGTTAGCAAAACAAAAATGATACCTGCCTTCATAACTCGCCCCAATCAAGCGTCCCCTGCGTTCTTGCGCGACAAGAACGACCCTATCACCGCACCGCAAAGCCCTCCCAATATGTGCGTGGTATGCGAAATATTAGTCTCTGTTACCGCAAGCGCGGCGGCTGCCTCACGCCCTATATACAGCGCGACGACAAGCACAAACGTCAGCGGTATCCTGCCTTCGCGCAAATTCACGAGCGACGAAATAATTATAAAGCTAAACGCCACTCCACTCGCACCCATAAGCATGCTGCTGAACAGTAAGATATTCGTAACACCCGTGACAAACGCCGTAATCGCGATTACTATCAATATCGTACGCGAACCGTACTTTTCTTCAAGCATTGGGCCAATCAGCAGTATCAGCATAAAATTGCCCGTAAAATGCTCGACACTGGCATGCCCCAGCACATGCGCGAACAGCCTAACCACAAACAACGGGCTAAGCGGGCTTCGGTAAACCGAAAACACCGTGTGCGCACCCACATCCGCGGCAATAAGTGCAGTTGCCAAAAGCGACAACAGTGTATATGTAAGAATCACAGGTGCGTTGTAATGCAACCGTTTCAAAACAGACATGATAGCCTCCTAATTCCCCTCCTTGGTCAGGCGCTTTCGCTTCGCGAAAGTGGGCTTCGCCCAGTTTGCCACAGGCAAACCGCTCGAGGTGGCAAGCGTAGCCTGACGGGGTGGTCATAGATAGCCCGATAATTTGCGGACAACCGAAGCGGTCGCCCCTACGAAACCCGATTTTCGTCATTCCGGGCTTGGACCCGGAATCCCTTCAGTTTATGGGATTGCGGCTCGGAGGCCGCAATGACAATGACTTTCTGATTAGTGAACTACCTATATTGAACCGGCAATGTTTCAAGGTTAACTTGCGCATGTGGATTACCTTGAGCTATCGCTTTTCTGTACCAGGGTACTGCTTGTTCGTAGCTTTGCTCAACACCAAGTCCGTATTGATAATGCCATCCTAAATTATTTTGTGCTATTGCATTCCCTTGCTCAACTGCTCTTGTAATCCAAAAGACCGCTCTCTCATAATCTTGATTTATATCAATTCCAAAATAAAGCCTAACTCCCAAGTCTAACTGTTTATCTGCGTAACCTTGCTCGGCTAATAATTTAAGTTCTTCTATTTCGGCAAAACTTATTGCTCGTTCTTGTACACTCGCAGACAAATCATTATTGTTATTTGCACAGCTCACAAGCATAGTTGTCGAAATGATAGCAATTAAGATGAACAGCATTCTCTTTGCCCTTTTCCTCATACGCAATCACTCCTATGCAAGATTTCAAATTTCGGGCGATTAATAATCGCCCCTACAAGCCTTGTAACATCCTAATTCCCCTCCTTGGTTCTGCGCTTTCGCTATGCGAAAGTGGCACTTCGTGCCAGTTTGCCAAAGGCAAACCGCCAAAGGTGGCGCGAAGCGACGGGGTGGTTACAGATAACACCAAGACCCTTCGCCTTCGGCTCAGGGTGACAGCCAAGGTTAAATTTAATGCGAAGCCATCGTAAGCCTTGGCACAACCTGCCCTTTGCGTGAAACAACACCCTCTAGGTAGACATGGTCGCTGTCGATTGCTGTATCGAACGCATTTATGGTAAGTTCTTTCGACTTACCTGCAATAAGAAGTTCACTACCGCCACGCACCAGGTCTGTCACCATCAACAGGCAAAGGTCGCACCCTGCATGTGCCACAAATTGCTCCATAACTTCAATTAGCTTATCTTTTTGCTCAAGCACGGTTTCGATATCCATG
>Ga0136643_10015433_pt1 | contig 11481 bp, 5 predicted proteins | sample TergutLab28metaG_FD_96883 | JGI IMG/M metagenome (GOLD analysis project Ga0136643, IMG submission 96883) | Labiotermes labralis P1 segment gut microbial communities from Petit-Saut dam, French Guiana - Lab288 P1 (version 3) (version 3) | ecosystem: Host-associated > Arthropoda: Insects >...
GTGTGTGTGTGTGTGTGCGCGCGCGCGCACGCACACACAATATTAGCGCTAATCTTATAGGAATGGATTTTAGAGGCTTAGAAATCGTACAAAATTCAGGGAATTTTTTGTCCATCTGCGCCACTTTGGCATCACAAGAAGGGCTTTCATTCATGCATTAAGTGTTATGATTTCTGCGAAGAAAGTAAAATGGTTCAAATGTTTTTACTTTGTAGCTAAGAACAACTTTACGTTTGTAATTACAAAACTTGGTGGCTAATTTTCAAGCATAACGCAATCCACATTAGAGACATAATTTCAAACGTTGTAGAGTCACTTTATTCGCCAAATTCTTTATTAATGTCACGTTTGATAAACTGCCTCCAAACGCTGGCACTTATCTGCTTAAATACACGGCGTCTCAGGCCAGAAGACTGCGATCTTAATATTCACTGCCATCATTATTATCCGTAACAAGTTAGGCCTTGATAGACCTGTTTCGGCCTCGTCTATTAGCCTCTTCTCAGGTCTTCCAAGTCGTCTTCGTCCACTGGGTCTATAGCAGCATTACTTTTGGGATCCCGTTGTTGTTCATTCTCATTAAAACTGTCAATCACTGTCATTGGGCGAACAAATCAAGTAACTCATCGGTGTTGCACCTTATTTGTACAGCCTCTTCTTACTTCTGTCACTTATCATTTAGAAGTACTGTAGTTGTGACAATGATTTATTGCCCTTTATTTCCTTAATCTGCAGTACAAGTGACGCGCAGCTGTGAACTTCAGATGTTGAACTCGATTCTGACTGTACTAATCTCTTCTTATCTTGACATGAAATACGTGATAGAAATATGAAACTAAAACACGAATCAAACGTACATCATAAATTACATTGATGATTTCCCCACTCAGCCATGTGTTTATAGTTGTTGGTATATAATGTTGACTAGTTCAGTATTGGCAAGAATCTGAAGGGTCATGATGCTGTGCAAGTCACGCAGTCACCACTGTCACGGCATTTACCACGTGCAAGTTAGATATCTCGGCGCTTCTTCTTACAACAGAACATATTAGTTGACTTGGTTGTTTGATATTCAACACGCATACCTTTTCCAAACGCGTCAACGTAATTGATTTATGGGATACCAAGAGACAGTTTTATGATTGATTGATTGATTGATTCGTGTTTGTATTTTTGTGTGTATATGTGCGTGATTCCGTGTTTGTTTTTGTATGTGTGTGTATTTTCTTGTCATTTCCGTGCAAACATGTACGTCGTTTACATGCGCAAGTGCAGTTTTTCATACTTCTAGAGGTGGCAGTTTCATGTTCGAAACGGTAACGTCTGCAGCATAAAGCTGTTACTTAATTCATTGTCTTGTGGAGAAAGGAGAAATTAGATAAAGATAGTAGAGGGGTAAGGAAGTTACTGGAATGGAATGAAGGATGAAGACACGAAACATATTATTCTTTGTCGAATTTAAACGTGCCTTCACAAGCAAGGAAGTTGAAATAACTGAGTATGCTACAGTCTGAATTACTGAGGAAACGTGGTTCGATCACCGGGAGGTGCAGGAAATTCTTTTTCTTACCCACAATAACCAGACCGTCTCTGGGGCTCAGTTGTTCTACATGTACTGGTGAATTTTTCCCCTTAGGTAAAGCGCACGGGGTATGAAGCCTACCTACCATTCACGCCCGTGTACCAATAAGGACTGAAGAAAACGACTTTGACCTCTGAGGGGGAGGCGGAGTCCCTTGTTTCCATGCTTGGCTTGTAGTGAAAGTGTACATGTCCTGTCAAAACCGTTTGTTTGTCTTCTAGATGTAGTTTTTGAAGAAATATGTTTTAAGTGAAGAATTACGTATTAGGATTATGAAACATTACGTTATTTTCTACGTTTATGTTATCTGACTCGCCGGTCGTAACCTTTCCCTCGGTTTATTCGACACCCAAAACATATTTTCAATTATTGTATCATCCGTAAGTAACTGCGAACAGCACCTTGTAGCTAAACAGTTAATAATGCAGCGCATTTGATTTCTTGTGTTTTATAATACTGCTACTAGTAATGAAATGGTATACATACATCCAAGCCAGTATGTGAACAAGAAGCTGTACTGGAATCGAAGTGTATATAGAGATAGAGAAGTTATGGCAAATAGGCCAGGTATAATAATAAAAAAAACAAACAGAGGAAAGGTACAAACTGATAGATGTGGTAACACCAGCGGAAAGGAGTGTCATGCCGAAGGAAGCAGAAAAGAAAAAAATTACAAGAGTTTACTTGTAGGCATACAAGGAATGTGTACTATGTTAGTTGGAACCAGTGGAATAGCAATAACATGTTTAAAGAATAATTTGGAAGACATGCCAAAAAAAAAACATTGAAAAGATACACTAAAACAAGACAGACATTGTACGTATAACTTAAAGTTGAGGCGTGTTCGTACATCCATTGTTGCAGTGGAAAAGCAGTGAGTATTGCACAACCCGAGTGTATGTATTTGTAACCTTAGGTATCCAGCATGCAATGCGCATTCGCCATTTTGTCAAATGTGGCTTGCCCCGCTCTGCAATATTTCTCCACATTATCTCATAAGTGGGACGATTTCAGAAAAAAATTACTGATCATAAAATGTGTGTTCTGATTTTCTCTACAACTTTTAACTGAAACATTCCTCATTCTAAGAAGAAATGAGCGAGATACGATAAGAGGTGTATATTGGTCTTCACGTAAAGTACTCTTCGTATTCTTGTCCGATTTTAATAAAACTTGAATTTTCTGGGCAGGTTTTCAAAAAATCCTCAAATATAAAATTTGATGAAAATCCGTCCAGGGGAATCCGAGTTGTTCCATGCGGGCAGATGGACGGACAGACATGACGAAGCTAATGGTCGCTTTTCGCAATTTTGCAAATGCGCCTAAAAACAGCTATACATGCAAAGTTTGGAACAGCACATAAAACGGAGCGTACTTCAGTCTGAAACTTGAATCCTGAGCGGTGGGGATAGCCGTTGATTCACGAGGAGAGGTACCAGGGAGATAAAGCCTGTGACAAGAGACAATGAAATAATAATAATGTTAATAATAATAATCTTATTATTAGTATTATTATTAAGATAATAATAAAAATAATAATACTCTGCCAACAATATGATGAGACAATAGACAACAATATAGCAGTATGCCCAATTTTGACAAAGGAACAGTACATGGAGATGATGAAGTTTGTGTTGAAGTACACTTCAACATGTGTAAGGAAAGAGGAGGAAAATTAGACAATGAACACTGGTATGAACATGTACCAAAATTAATAGAATCAAGTCGTGAAAGTAAGGTAAACATATTACAGACCAACAAGTGCCAACCGACAGAACTATCTGTAACCAAAAACCGGACCTCATAATCCGTGGTAATGAAAAAGGAACATGTATGTTAATAGATGTTGAAAATTCAGGAAACAGAAATTTGATAAAGAGAGAAGTTCAGAAGATTCTAAAATATAAAGACCGCGCAGTAGACGTACTGAAGATGTGGAACGTCAAAAGAAAATCAGTACCCGTAATAACAGGGGCAACTGGAACCATCAGTCAGACAACAGATGAGCGACGTACCGGCAGAGCACGAAATCAAGGAATTACAAAAAGAAACAGCCACACTGGGCACTGCACATACTCGTATATTTCAGAAAGTACAAAACATTTAACATTAGAAATAACATTACATGTACGTAGCATAAATTGTTAATACAGAATAGCTGCAACACGATATACCCTACAGACACGGTTTGTTTCAGGCGTGTAATTCAAATACCGTGTATAAAGTTTACTACTACTGCTGCTGCTACTAATACTACTACTGCCACTTCTACTACTGCTACTACTCTTACTACTACTACTACCACCACTACTACTGCTACTACTACTACTACTACTACTACTGCCAGTAGTAATACTACTACTACTACTACTACTACTACTACTACTGCTGCTGCTACTAATACTGCTACTACTGCTGCTGCTACTACTACTACTACTACTGCTGCTGCTGATACTAATACTACTGCTATTACTACTACTACTGCTACTATTACTACTACCACTACTACTACTACTACTACTGTTGCTGCTGCTACTAATAATACTACTGCTACTACTACACTACTACTACTGCTGCTGCTACTAATACTACTACTACTTCTACTACTACTACTACCACCACCACTACTACCGCTACTACTACTACTACTACTGCTACTGCTGCTGGTACTAATACTACTGCTACTACTACTATTGCTGCTGCTGCCAGTAATAATACTACTGCTACTACTACTATTACTACTACTACTGCTGCTGCTACTAATACTACTACTGCTGCTGCTGCTACTAATACTACTACTACTGCTTCTACTACTGCTACTACTACTACTACTACTATTACTGCTGCTGCTGCTGCTGATACTAATACTACTGCTACTACTACTACTACTACTGCTGCTATTACTACTACTACTAGTGCTGCTGCTACTACTGCTACTACTATTATTATTATTATTATTTTCGACGTAGTTACTCGTAGTGTAAGAAGGTTAAAAGTGAATCTTATCTGCTGTCCTATCCCACTACGGCAAATGACGTACAAATTATGCGCTTCGTTACAATTGTCAAATATCCTGTCTTTAAAGAAAGAGCGACCAAGAAGGTCCCATGCGCGTTTGAGAACACAGACCACGAATCACTGCAGTTGTGACGTGAAGTTACATAATAAAAAATGGCATAAATAATTTACAGTGGCTGCTTGGGGCAGTTGGTTGAGGCAGTGCGCTGCAAGCGAAGGTCGCGGGTTCCATTCGTGATGGTGTCACTGTAATGTTTCATTGACATAATTTTTCCGGTTGCACAATGGCCCTGTGGTCGACTCAGCCTCAAACAGGTTGAGTACCACGAATATTCCTGGAGGTTAAAGGCATCCTTTGCGTAGGGTTGACAACCCTGCCACCTTTATCTGCCGATTTTCTTGAAATCAATAATTAAAACTCTGTTCACATCAGAGGAAAAAATATTTATAGGAACGGAATAATTTCCTTTCCGTTGCTTCATTGCCGACGTATGTTTGATTCTTGAGGCCCAAGGAACAGGAAACACGCCTAACCCTTCAGGAACATGATGATGATAAAAAAAAAATTACTTCACCTCACACTAAAATCACCATAAAAACAAGTCGGTTGGTGCAAATCAGGGAGGTAATCGCTGTTTATTCTAAGGACCATACGAAAAACAAATATACACTGTGCTGGAAAAATGCAGTTCTGTAGTTTGAAAGAAACTGGTGGTATAGCAACCAGTATGCCGCGAAGTGCTAGTGGTAATAATATTAGTCATTTAGACTGTCCAACACAAGCGAACTGTTTGTTGAAAGGATGTTAGTCGCTTAACCACATGAATCCATTGTACAGATTAATATCCAGTTTCTTTAACGACACTTTTAATATTATTCTCTCCTCCATCTCTGAATCTTCGTATTTGTATCTTCTGTTGAGGTACTCAAATTAAAACTGGGCACGAATGTGTCGTCTCATGCTTGCTAGATGTCCTGTTCATGTAATTACCGGAATAGTACCTTGTGCAGTTTACAAATGAATAGTGCAATTTCCCGTGATGTAATCTGTAACAGACTGTAACGTAAAATCCTCTCACCTATCAGCTCTGTACAGTAAATCAATCTTATAGGTACTTATACGTACACCGGGGGAGAATGATTGTCAAAGCAGTCTGCCTTTATGAAGCAGCGAAACGTATCCATGTTTCGGTCGGTACTGTCACCTATACCCTTGCCGATAAATGTTATCTGCAGATAGCTGCACCGCTAGTTGTATTGTCTTGTAAGAACTGTTCATATTCATGGCTGGCATACTTAATAATATTATGATTTTATGGTATCTCTTCCTCGAGTAACATAATATTTAGGAGTGAATAGATGGGTTATCTGTGGAAACCATAGCTATGAACTGGAATGTAAAATGGTTTATCTGTGGAGTTACGGACGAGAATTGTTAAGTGGATTACCTGTTGAAACAGTAGCTCTAGACGGGAATTGTAAAATGGGTTACCTCTTGAAACAGTAGCTCTGGACAAGAATTGTTAAATGGGTTATCTGTTGAAATAGTAACTTAGACGGGAATTGTAAAATGGGTTATCTGGTGAAACAGTAGCTCTGGACAGGAATTGTAAAATGGGTTTATCTTTTGAAACGGTAGCTCTAGACGGGAACTGTAAAATGGGTTACCTGTTGAAACAGTAACTTAGACGGGAATTGTAAAATTTCTTTCTTTGTTTCTTTCTAACGGCGTCATAAATAAAGGAGACTAAATTAACTTCGTGGAATACTTCGTAATCTATCAGTGCATTAGCGAAACTTTCGTAATTATATTCATAGATAATTCAGTAGTTATTTGCCTGTAGTGTAGTAAAGCTCAATAAGAATGAGATGGGTTGGGCATGTAGCACACGTATGGCGAAGAGGAGAAGTGTATAGAGGGTTTTGGTGGGGAAACCTGTGGGAAAGAGTTTTGTGAATGCGGTAATGAGCCTTGGGGTTCCATAAAATACGGAAAATTTCTTGACTAGCTGGAAACCGGTTAGCTTACCAAGAATGACTCATATCTATGGAATAATTAAGTAAGAAAGTAAGAAGGTGTAATAATGCAGTATTTAGCACACGTGTGACGGTTGCCAAGAATTGAAAAGATAAAAAAATGTTATGATGATCCCTACTGAACAGCTGTAAATAGAAGAAGTTCTTAGTTTCCATTTCTTATTTCTCTCTCCGAACAAAGTCCTTTTAAATGTGTTTATGTATTACAAATGTGTTTATTTCCCATTTCTTATTGAATCTGTGTGCCACGCAACATTCCTTTTGATTTGGTTTCTTGTCTCTCTAGGTAAAAGAAATGCCCCTCATTTTCTTCGGCCTCTGTTCATTTATGGTTTGCACGGTTTTTTGTTCTCTGTCTTTGTTAGAAGTAATGGATATTCCATATTTGTGAAAGAATCTCTTTATTCTAACACAGGAGTGCTGGATATTCATAAAGATCTCCTTTGAGTATTGAACCTCTGTATTTTCTGGCTTCTTAACTGAAAATGACAGCAATTATCCACAGACCTACATAATAAGCTTTTGTTACTTTAAAGCTGTTTTGAAATCAAAGTCTTGTCACGATATTACGCTGACTCATTTAAGATTAATCCCGAGTATTTCTGCAGCTGTAATTGTGTATCCACCGTGTTGTCGCCTCCCTGCTGGGTAAATTCAATATGAATTATATTTAAATATTCCGTTTGAACTGTATAGTAAATACACTTAATTTCCATTACAGACCAAGTATTTTAACTCGCAGCAGCAGTTTGTTTTTAGAATGAGGGGGAAAACACTGTGCGCATAGAATGTGGATTAAACCTGCTATTAAGAAGAGTAAACACTGGAATTTAAAGGGTTAAATGAGGTTGAAGTTTGACCATTTTTATTGCTCAGCACCTAAGTCATATAAGAATAAATGCAGTGACTAGAAGGGAATATTTTGTGAGACGTATCTGAATATCATCAGACGCTAGTCCTCGGCTTACCAGCCGCATATTGTCTAGAGCTGTAGTTCCCAAAGTGTGCTTCGCGCAACCCAAGGGATCTGCGACCAGTCCCCACGTGATCCGTAGACACATTTCTGCAATAGGTACTTTGACGTTTGCTTATGTTTTTAATTAAAGAACTGATTTTTTTTTTGAAATAATATTGGAACTTCTTTAATTGGCGATATGTTTACTTCTTATGACCGTTGGAATATCTCATTAAGAAACCTCCTGTGCCCATGAAGCGAGCGACAAGCAGTCAAATCGTGCTATGCATTGTCACGCATTCTACTGGTATGTCTTAGTATCTTTCTAAAATCTTTTGTGGGATATAAATTTTTAACTTCGGATGTCTATCACCCGGATACTCTGTATTAACGTGGTCAAGGATGTAAGAATCCTTGGTTATTTTTCTAAGCCAAAAGTGTTCCGCGAACAAGAAATTTTGGGAAACATTGGTCTAGACCTTACGTATTGCGTGAAACGACAGCCCCCATTGGGCCAGGGCCACCTCATTATCTAGGCTGTATGATAACACTCCGACACACCACACTCGGTAGGACTCCTCTGGGCAAGTGATCATTCCCGGCACAGAGAACTGTACGTTACAGCATACAACACTCACAAGGACAACGAGAACCCCGTCGGGATTCGAACCCGAAATCTATGCAAGCGAGGGCCGCAAACCCGTCCCTTAGACCACGCGGCCATTGGGATCGGTAGAACTTACATATACGTTAGTGATAGTTTATTTACATAAGAACAACTTTCACCGCAGTCTTGCTTCTACCCTGACGCTAAAAAATTTTCCAACACCTCTAGCCCTTGGCTTTACAGTGATTATTTATAAGTGCTGGTGAAAAAAGTTGCAAACATCAGTTGTTTGAAACTCGGTGTGTAGTTCATGTCGTAAAAGTTGTATAAGTTTATTTTACAGCTTGTAGACAAGGCGAATTTTTTAGTTTAGACAAAGTGTAATTAATTTGTTTATAATTTTCCTTCTTCGGGTAAATAATCGTGAATTTAGGCTCGTTTACTTCGCTTATTATACAGTAACAAGGAAACTTTAAGGTCGTTAGCTAAAGTTCCTTTAACGTTTCGTGTATCTGATCTCATCCAAATTTTCCTTCATTCGTTACATCCTTCTTTACACATGTAGCCGCCAGAGAGCTGAAACTAACTTCGTACAACCACATTACAACACTGTGGGCGGTACAGAATATAAATTGCTCTGGTTTCCTCATTCCTCATTACATAAAAATAGTTTGCACCTCTGCGGGGGAGTTATATTGACCATTTACCTGTGTCTAGTACCGAGATTTTGTATTTGGATCTGTACCTTCATTCTGACATGTTTCTGGACTTAGTGCTACTGAATTCATCACAGAAACACCTTTACCTTATCTGCCACTTGCAGATTTATGTAATTTTGAAGTCTCGACCGTTCAGCTCACATCGTATCTCTTCCCTGTTCTTATGGTTTATTTGCGTACTGGTGACAGATTGAAATGAAATTTGGTACTCAGCCTTGTGATGTGACAGTTCTGAAACTTTGTGATTTGATCCTAACGTCACTTGAATGTTATTTGTAACTTTAGGGAAAACTTCTTCTTTTTTTTTTTTTTGGGCGCGACAGCCGCCAGTGTGACAGGGCCTCCTCATTCACGAGGTTTCTAGATCACACACAACGACGCACCACAGTCGGTAGGAATCCTCTGGACGAGGGATCGGCTTGTCTCCGAGACCTCTACCTGACAACACACAACACTCACAAGACAGACATCCATGCCCCCGATGGGATTCGAACCCATAATTTCAGGAGGCGAGCGGCTGCAGACCTACGCCTTAGATCGCACGGCCACTGGGACCGGCTTTAAGGAAAAATACCAGTATTTAATTCGAAGTTTCCTAACAGAACTGAGCTCTTCGGGGTTATTACGCAGCGAGTAGTGGTACTTCCTCACCGACGTTTCGGGACAACCTATCGGTCCCATCTTGAAGTGCTCAATATGATACCGAGAGATTGTCCCTAAACGTAGGTATGGACCGCAGTTCTCATGTACTTCGCGACGGAAGCCTGAAATTGAGTATCGGACATCCCTAATCAGAACTGTACAGGCAATGTGCATATAACATAACACTGTGGCGCTTTCATCAAATGTTTATACATCCTGGACTGACCTAACAGTCTGATACCATTTCACTCGGCGAGAGCGCTCCTATGGTGACATAATGTTGCCGGCAACAAACAATAGAACATACATACGTCTGTATGTAAATTGTCCGACATTTCTGTCTGATTTTAACCAGGTTTGGATTCCCTTGAGAGATTTTATAAAATTCTGCAGTACCAAATTTCACGGAAATCTGTCCAGTGGGAGCCGCGCTGTTACATGCGGACAGAAGAGCAGACAGACGGAACGGACATAATGAAGGAAGTAGGCGCTATACGCGACTTTGCGAAGGCACCTAAAATGTACTGCCAGTTTGCTTTTTATCAATAATTGTCCAACAAGATGCAACAATATACAGTTTATTTATATCTGCAAACTGCTCTACATGTTTCGGGTGGTATTTTCATCCATCATCAGGACCTCATATCACTGTATGTACAGTATCTGGCCTTACTGAGACCGTTACTGCTACCTGTCGTGAACGTGAATGGATGGGAACTGCAGTTCCCATCAAGATACTGTAGATACAGTGATATGAGCTCCTTTTGATGGGTGGAGATACCACCCGAAACATGTAGAGCAGTTTGCATATATAAATAAACTGTATATTGTTGCATCTTGTTGGACAATTATTGATACATATTACGCGATGCACGGACCATTGAACATAAAATCCAGTTTGTTTTTTGTTAAGACGTATATTTCACTGGAATTTGTCGTTGCACAGAAATATGCGCTATGAATGTACTGCGTCAGTCTTCCAGACAAAGGATGTTACATATGTGTGTAGTTAACTAACATATTACTGCGTATAAAGGGATAACATCATGGCTCCGTAGATACGACACAGCATGGTAGTGGCTCACGTGCTTTTATGCTCGCTGATGTGAGCTGCACTTAAGACCAGTGTGAATGATTTTGGCTTTCCAACAAGCAATATATATTTATATGCTTGAACCAGCAAGAATACTGCAAAACTTCAACGAGAATGGCATTATTTCTTAACAAGCTTCTTGCTCATACTCCTGCCATGTACGCATGTTGGGAGGTCCCGGATTCATGCGTACGCACGCGGATATATATATATATTCTTTAGGTGCTGCGGCTCAACGCGGACTATGTCTTCCTTATGTATGAGGTTTCCAGATCACACACAACGACTCATCACAGTCGGTAGGACTCCACTGGATGAGTAATCAGCTCGTCGCAGAGACCTCTTTCTGACAGCACAGCCCCCGGCGTGATTCGAACCTACAACCTCAACAGGCGAGCGGCCATCGGGATCTGTCAAGGAGAATTTATGAAGATAAAGTGTTGCATATATCATAGAGCCTGTTATGCATTTACAAATGTAAAATATAAAGGTATATGGAAGAATAAGAGAACAATATATATATGTGTGTGTGTGTGTAAATAAAGGTTATGTATGATAATCCGTACTAATTGGAACATGTGTTTCTGTTTGCAACACCCCCCCCCCCAAAAAAAAATTGCTCGATTAATTAATTTTGGTTTTCGTAAACAGACATAGATGTTCCAAATACATATTGCCCTTTGTTGATATCTTTGGCTCTGTACTATATATATATATATATATATACTCGTATTCACATCTTTTTATTTTACGTTGCTACATGCAAAATTGGTTTTCTGATATATGTAATATGTCTTTGTTGAACCCCCCCCCCCCCCCCCTTGGTAA
>Ga0136643_10015435_pt1 | contig 11481 bp, 9 predicted proteins | sample TergutLab28metaG_FD_96883 | JGI IMG/M metagenome (GOLD analysis project Ga0136643, IMG submission 96883) | Labiotermes labralis P1 segment gut microbial communities from Petit-Saut dam, French Guiana - Lab288 P1 (version 3) (version 3) | ecosystem: Host-associated > Arthropoda: Insects >...
ATAAAAAACTTTTTTTTTTGTTTATTAAAAAATAAAAAAAAAAAAAATTTCCCACCCCCTTTTTTAGGCCCTTTAAAAACACCCCACCCCCCCCCCCCCCCCCCGAACCTCTGAAAGGGTGCGACAGTCCATGATCAGATGTGTCCATGCGTGTATGCGGTGTAAGCTGTGAGACCTGTCAAACAACAGTTATTAAATTGGAAACGTGCAATGTCAATGTGTTATGTCAACTGTAATTAAAATACACATAGTTCAGTTATTTATTGTTGAATGTAGTCTTTCAATTACATTTGAAAACCACTCATTGCCGGACACATGTTTATGTGAACATTTTTCTTTGTTTTGATGTGAATAACTCGCTCTTGAAGTCTGTCCAAGAATTTCAGATACACTCTGTATAAGAAAGTGCAACCAAGGGGAGATACACCATCTTACTTCTTGCGCAGGGCAGATAGCACATCTTAGTTCTTGCATATCTGTCTACATTTCAGCAGATTTTCTTAAAAGTGCATGTATGTATCAATGAAAGGTGTTGAAAGCGAGCCTTACCTCTTTTGTAACTTATGTTCACTCAGAATTGGCTTACATTTTGGAATTATCTCAATTTATGAGTGGTTTGCACCACTTAAACACAAACTTTCAGTGACTGCTTCTGATACCCAAATAATTTTCATGCAAACTAATGGAAAATGTTGTTGCTGATTTCAGTGATTAAGTTTGCAAAACTCTTATCCCCTCCATTCTTAAACATTTCACCATTTTATTCAATCTGCAATTTACTTGATAGGTGAATGAGAACTTTAAATGCAGTTCAACACTGAGGTATGAAGTAATACAAATACTATGAGTGGGTCTAAGAAAGTTGTACAGTTACAGCCAGATGAATCAGGTTGAGTATGTCTATAAGCAGAATGAGACATACAACCCTAACTTTAAGATGGGAACAAACTTCACACCTAAATCTCTTAAAATATTCTAGAACTCGAAGGTAATTAACACAGAACCTTTATAACCTCCCAAAGCACAGTAGGTTTATGGCATAAAAAGCCTGCATCTGCTGGACATCCCATGGGAGTTGTGCTAAAGGCAACGATAAAACAAATGGATTACATAAGGATCGTATGATGGGACTTTCATCACCCAAGCCAACACTTCCTTCCCCAGAAAATTCACAGTGTAAATCTTCTGTTTTCGCACAATTATTTATGAACTATCACATGCTTAAACATCCCTGGCCTGAATCAGCCATTCAGGGACTGCAATTAATGCTGAGATGCTGGGTTTCTGTCAAACATTAACCAAACAAGATACCACTGTAAAATGACAGTTTACATCATATGAAAGATTATCATGGGCATTTCATCTGATACAATCAGCTTGTCTATGAAGACATTGAACTACAAGCTTTATTAATTACTCCGTTATCCTTCTCAGAACAGCAAGAACGATAAAGCTCAGGACCCAATAATCTAATATTCATACAATGAATTAGTATACAGAGGTTCAGCATCAGTCACTAACAAAGGAAATAAAATAAAATAAACTGTCAGTTCAATTCATCAAAAAGCCACATCTTCTCTAATAACACTCGATAGTTTTAAGCAATTTCATACCTTCTTTTCTATCAAAGACAGTATTATAAATTTCATTTTACGAACTATAAGAAAATGTCAAGCACAAAAAATATTATTTTTCATATGTACCACTATGATGCAGAAGTATGTACATAAATAATAGTAAACTAATCAAAACTGAGGGTTATACAGTCAGTTGCCTATTGTGTAGATATTCACAATGCAGATGAAGAAGACAGTTCTTATGTTTTGTCTTTCTTTCTCTGAATCTTAAATTATAACTTGAATTATCAATCAACTCTTACACAAGAAATGTCGCTATAAATCTCAAAAAGTATAACTCCTAAACAGCAAATGCTGACAATAAAATCCAAAAACTTTAACAGAAACTAAATTAAAAAAAAAAACTCATTTTGTGCCATCAGCCTCAATAAGTGGTTGAACGAAACCAGCATTTCAGAGATCACCACCATTTCCATCATCAGAAGAAAAGAAGGAGATGATGCAGAGAACATCCCATACATAGACACTCAAACCTGTCACTAGCCAGTACAGACTAACGTGTAGACAGTGGGACTGCTCTACTTGCATACCGCTGAACTATGAGCAATAGTTCAGGACATTTTGCGGTTCCCAGTCCTAATCACACCCTTGATGATGGAAATGGTGGTGATGGTTTACAATACAATGGTTTCTTACAATCACATGACATAGGTGATAGCCTAAGAAGTCTGCTGGACAATTAAACCATTACTCTAATAATAACAATACTACTACTACTACTACTAATAATAATAATAATATCAAACATAGTGCAGCAGCAGCAGTAGCAGTAGTAGTAATAGTAGTAGTAGCACAGCAGCAGTCACAGTAGTAGTAGCAACAGCAGTCACAGTAGTAGTAGCAGCAGCAGCAGCAGCAGCAGTAGTAGTAGTAGTAGTAGTAGTAGGTCTAATGCTTTCAAATTGTCTTGAGATTTGCACATATGTCATTTACAAGTAATGAACCAGAATAAAATCATGGAACCACATGATGGACTTTCAGGGCACATGAAAATTCTGTGTTCTAAAGACAGGAAAGTGTAGAAGGACGGAAAAACTAACCACAAAAAATATTCTATTTAATAATCACAAAGGTACTTTACATGCAAAATTTTATATCACTGATCTATGAACTTGATCCTGTAAATGAATGACTGCCTACCGAATCAAATGGCCAGGCTAACTGGAATTCTTTTCTACAGGGTTGTGACAATGGTGTATGACAATTGAACTCACAGACTTTTTAGACTCTTCCCACTGTATGTGAAGAAAGAAAAAGTCCAAAATACAATATTCTTGTTTGTAAATGAAACTGAAGTCATTATTAATAATTGCAATGTATACTGTCTCTTGTAGAAAGAAATCCACTCTGCAACTTGCAGCACTAGGGTGTAGGGAAAGACTCTGCCCCATCCTTCTACTAACCATCTACGTGGTCCCAGCAACCTACCAAATTTAAATCCCTTGACTTTAGCTATAACAGACAAGCTATTCGTGCACTTTTCACTGAATACAGTATATTTTTCACCCATTTTAGAGTGGAAAAACTGTTCCATAGCTTCTCTGTTGTTGGTAGGACTCATCGTTATGCAAGTTGCAGGAGCAAGCAACTGCCCAGTGGTGGTGGTGAAGAGAAATCAGCTTATAGCTGTGTTTGTTGTACTAACTAATTACAGTCAGTGTGTAATAAATGGTACCCTGATTACCAAAATATTATGGAAGTTCACTGACATTCAAACTCAAGCGTTCCACATGCAAACGTCAACAGAATTCATTGTTATTTTCATATGTACCATGCAACAACAATAATATAAACCATTACACAGTATACTTTTTTTGGAAAAGTTTTGTTGTTTTGTTTCCTAAAAAACACATAAAATTTTACACATATACATTAAGATTTTGAAACAGTTTTACCACATGAGTGCATTCACTCTATGTAAATTATTGTAACTTCTATGTTTCTTTGTAAATAAGCTGTCGATGACAACATATTAAAAAAGATGTTCAGCTAAACTATTTCAACAATTAACAAATTTCAGTCCATTAAAATAACAATTTACCTCCAAGGCACTTAGTTGACAGAAATACTCAATTTTCCTATGTCCAATGAAACATGAAACTTGCATTTCTCAATCAAACTGGGGAATCACTGTACTATCTGTCAAACAGTTCCACTCTCTGTTCAAGTACATTCAATAAGAACATAAATATCCCCTCTGCAGTCTTATTAGGGTGAGCAGAGTCTGTGTGATGTCATTTAATGTGGCAAGGTGTCACAGTGTTTATAAGTAGAGGATGCGCCAGAAAAACCTGACAGTTTTTTAAATTTGAAAACCAGCTTGCCCGTTATGCGGTGCTTCCAAACCGACCATCATCATGGACAATGATATATGGAGTTTAGGCGAGATCACAGATCATACGAAAGATGAAGTGCTGGTCAGCGAAACACCATATTGTGGTAGTGGAGTTGTTTACAAAAACAGTGGGTTGCCATTATACAGCGCGGTTTCTGACCTCAGTTTCAAAGACGCAATGCTCCTAGCCAAAATAATCTCCTGTTGTGGGTATCGAAATGGGGTCAAGAACGATAAGTGGAGCAAGGACAGTAAAACCAGAAGAGTGTCCACATTCTGTTCGTACACCCGACAATGTGGAGAAGGTAAGTGACACCATACTGCGAAGTCCGCAAAGGTCAGATCGGTGGCAAGCTCTCGTCCATATCTTGAAGGACAGAAGCCTCTGCCAAATTCTGCACAATGAATTGTATTATCATGAAATCTTGGACCTCGTAAATAGAAATTGTGACATAGAAAACATGTTACTGGTTTTGTGAATATGCAGAATTGTCACTATTGGGCTCCAAACAACTCGTGTTAATTTCACTAACATCCTCTGCATAATGCAAAAGTGATAGAAGGGTGTGAAATTTCTATTAATGGTACTACTGGCTGTTTCTTCAGAATGGCGTACAGCAACAGTCAATGCTGTGTGTTACAAAGTCATGTTGGGAACATTTCTGTGAAATGAGTTACATTTTAAATTTGGTTTGCTAGGGTTTGAACGGAATGCAGTTAATGCTCACACAACATAGACTTCAATGCAAGTTCTCAGGACAATGTTTCCAAGCAGACCCACTTCTCATTTTGGAGACATCACCCGACCTGCTCCCTCCTGATCTTGCAGGATGTTGCTACTTCCTTTGGGGCTACATCAAAAGCAAAATACACGAAACACGTCCTGTCAATATTGATGAAGCAAAACAGCCAATTATGGAGTGAATTCAAAGGATCCCTATGAAAATTCTAAAACGTGTTACACCATCCTTTCCATCGTGACTGCAGGAGTGTACTGAACGACATGGTGGTCATCTACATGATGTCTCTTTCAAACAGCAATAATAAACATGAATGCTCACACATTTACCAATGGTAATTTACTCACTTGGCCTTAAAATGTCATTGCATTCGAAAACCTTCAGGTGTTACTGGTGCACCCCATAAAACTAACAAACATTTCCAACAATATAAATTGTTAGTCTGCTATTGAAAAAAGTTATACGCCTGTTAAATTATGAAAAACCATACCTTACAGCATAATAAAAATGAGACCATAAAAATATGTGCTGGTACCTATTATACCCTAACAAGCCTGTACAATGCTGTATCGCTTAGGTAAAGTCTTGCTCCTAACAGCTGGAGTGATTTAGGTCACAAAAATAAGATTTGGGTTTTACCCAACACAAACAGAAGGAAACAAGTACGTCAATTGACACATGACACTGAGGTGATTACTCGATTCATGTCGAGTACCCACACATCTACAAAATAGTTGGTTGTACAACACAGTACAACTTAATATGGAACCTTACCCCCTTGTTCATCCAACATCACTAGCGTTTTCATTCCGACTTCGTGGCTCTACAAAAATAGTAACAGGATCATCAACAAGTGCGGAGATGAAACCTTGACCCAGATTAACCATAATCCTATCCACCAAACACTCTGAAAGTATCTATGTAATCCAGCAGACACACTAGGGATGACGAATCCAACACTGAAATTCCTCAATAAAAATAATTATAAATACATGCACAAAAAGTGGCATAGAGGTCAGTGCAATATGGCTTTTGCAAAGACAAATGTCTGCTTTACATGGTGCTGAGGGTATCAGCATTGTATGTTGCACACTAACTTTGTCTTTGCAATGACCATAGATCTGAGACAATTCAATGCAACATTATTAGAGAAATATGTTGTCTACACCATTTTAAAATATGATGTTTTCATGTTTATGTTATTAATTTTGAAACAGAACACTTCAACGAAAACAAATGGTTCAATACCAACACAGTAAGAAATACTAAACTGGTTGCATCCACATACTGGAAACAAGAGTACTTTATGTCATCCCTAGTTTAAAACATAGTTAAATCTACATACATGCATAAATAGAACTTAAAAATTAAAATACAAGAATAATAAAGAAATAAAGATGAATAAATAAATTTAAGTGGTGTTAACAAAACATGATGGCATGCCATAAAACAATTAGAAAGTCGGAGGATTTTTTCTGAGCGAGCTTGCTGGATCCCTGGGTTCAGGTTCAGCTGGGCTGGACTGCTGAGCAGTACAGACAGTCTACTGTTCTAACTCTACTACTACACCACTACCCAACTACTGACAAACTACAGGCACTGTAGCTGGATCCATCTCGGCAGCCCTCTGCTAGTGGGAACACATACAATCAAGAGTCTATCACCACTACAACCACAACACCACCACCACACCAGCACCAAAAACTGTACCCAGTTAATGATTTAATACAAAGCTGATCTGAAGATCAAATTTCCCACTTTTGCTGAAGTAGTAAATCTTCTCCAGTTAGAAGGTTATCAAACCCACAAGCAACTTGTTCTACGTGATCTGCATGATGCTCAATGTTGCATTCCTAGAATAAGTTAACACGGGTTAGTGATTGCCCAAGATTAACACTCACACCTCTAGTGGTAAAACTACTAAAACACTGCCCTGTTATGGGCTTTCTTACCCCCTTGATGATTCAACAACATGAGCGTTTGTCCACCAACGTCTTGACTCTACAATGGCAGGAAAATAAGGAAATAATAAAATTTTAAAAACAAACACACATACAATTAGATGTAGGTGGAAACAAATATTTAAAATGCTACAAAATAACATTACATTATCAACGAAAGGACAAACAGAAACAAAGAAGCATACACTGCTGAAAGCAAGAAATTGAAACTGAATTTTCAACACAAGTTCTACAAAGACAATCCCCTTCCTTGAACTGTAAGGATGCACGTAAGGAGAATGAATCCTGACTGGACTACAAAACAAAATGTTCAGTTGCACTTGCCTGTTGCCACCCATACCAGTCTTCATTGTACGAGACATACTGCCAACGTATTTTCAGTAAAGTTAGTTACTTTAAAATTCTTCGACTACCATGATCTTGTTGGGAAGGAGCGCCAAGCTAACAAATATAAAAATGTGAACCGGATCTATCTGGCTCAGATCTCCTAGTTAATACGTAATAAACCTTCAGTTCCATAGAAGGCAGAGAATGTCTTGCCCAGTTGCGAAAATATCAGCTTCTCAAGAAGACCTCTTCTCAAAACAGTTCGGTCATGAATGGGCAAATTACTGATGTCTTGAATATTTGAAGGTGACAAAATTCAATAAAATGCTCTCAGAATCACAGCCATGACAGGTGGCTCAAATACACTGACATTTCAAAGACCGACCCTGTCTCCATAATCTAGACATTGAAATGATTTAGCACCCACTGTGTCTTACTTATATACCCGCACAAGTCTGGGCTCATGGTAAGTCATGGTCCCATGAGATCAGTGGACCAAGTCTGAAGGTTACTGTGCCTGGCCTTGATTCTTGTTGGATGACTCCTGGATCTGTACAGGTATTGCGTGTCATGTCTGGAAGCATGAAGCCCCCACCCCCCAAACTTCAACAGGGACAGGGCATTCATACTAAGCTAAGCCTGGCAGCCTATGCTCCAACAGATCCGGGATTAATCCAGGGAGAATCAAAGTCAATCTTTGGAATGTCCACTAAACCCACTGGCTATCGTACTACCATGTGCCCAACCTTGTGTGGGTATAAAAGGGAGACAGAGTGGGTGTCGAGTCATATCAGAACCCTGATGATATAGACAGAGTCGGTTCTGAAACTACGTACTTGAGCCACCTCACGTGGCTTTTAGCCCAAGAAGATTTTATTGGCTGTCAATTACTACCCTACACAGTACAATCATTTTTCTAAAAAAGTGCAAATTGTAAAAAAATTAAAAGCACTTCAAATCCACACATAATTAGGTATCTACACAAAGAAGTTGATGAAATAATGACGCTAGAAAATAAGCTGAAGGCAAGCAAGTGCAGCTGAGCTGAAGGAAAACTGAAACGCACACAAACTGACATTCACGGAGCCTCTCCATCATTGCCTAGCCATGAATGTCATGGGCAGAGAAGAATTAATAAACATTTAGCTTCTCAAATTCAAGGAAGTCTTGCTCAGAATGAGCACAATAAATAAAAAAATTTAAAGCTGCCTTTCAAAAGACAATGATAACCACCTTGAACTAAATTTTATACATATATATACAAATTGGGCAGAGTACACACATGCAATGTAATTTCTTTAAATTTACAATTATTAATTCTCTCATTGGCAAGATTTGAAAAATGTGTTTATGTCGATTACTTTGTTGAGAAGTAAGAGTTAATAACAAACAAAACAGCATTAAAACCTGAGACATGGTGCAGAGTGCTGGTTCTGAAGAGAACTTTGTAGTAGGAGGCTCTTGGAAGGCATGTCTCATTCACGTATGTCTGGATGTTTCATCTGAATGTCTGGAATGTTCATTCTTTTATGTGTAGTCTACAGAACTCAACATAAACCCACAAACATCTGATGTCCCATTTTGCTATCACCAAGAAGACTGTTCACATCAACCCCAAGTCCATAACATTACAACAGCTTTAAATCAATGTAAAGTTACAAACGCAGGACAAAATGTAGATATTACTATACACGAAAGAACTGTGTACATTATGCATTTCAAATACCAGTAATGTATTATGTTCTAAACTATATTTAGGGTACTCGTGTAGTACTTACATTCGTGTAGATGTGTGTAGTTGTTAATGTAAAACTCATCCTATAAATAGTCATACAATAAAAAGGGTGAACTATTAGAAAGTACATGTTACTTAATACAGATTACAATTTATACTCAGCACTTGAGGGTTTAAATGGTTAAATGAATTTAACACGTATTTTAATTAGTATTAATATTCTGAGATTTTTAAAATTATACATTCACTTTTTGAAATGAAGTAACATGATACATGCAACAAAATACAGTCTTACTATCTTAGTTCTGGTCTGCCTGTTAAAATTCTGACTGCAGTATGTCTACGAATTCCCTTTAATCAACATTCCAAACAACCTTAACACTAGAATAATGGCCACAACTCCTCACAGCAATCAGCAGGAGGTGTTTTTCCTTCATATCACCATCTTTTACTATGACTGGTGATGACAAACCTCGCATGTGTTACGCGGATGTTATTGGAGAGATGAGCGTGTTGTATACATAAAGACAAGGACTGAGGATCAGGACATGGATCATATTTCATTTATGATTATTCTTCCTTTTAAAAAACTAATAACACAATCTTGCAAATTACAATTTAAATATGACCAAACGTAGTTCAGAAAAAGAAGTCCAACGAGAACTTACACTAAACAGGGGCACACATGCGTGATATGCTGAATGATGTCAGAAATCCGAGGATGAATTTTATTATTCTAAGAATGTGAAAAATTGTTTGAAAGATTACAATGTATACTTTATATCTGACATATGACAGGAATGACTGTGTAACAACTTGAAATCAAGTATTTATAACAAACAGATTTCAAAAGTAGTCACAGGCAAAACACGCTTTATTAATTGGACCTAATCATTCTTGGAACACATTACACATAGTTTAGAATTATTTATAACCACTGACATGAAACAAATGCAATTTCTCAAATGCTTCATGCCCCTCTCATGTAGCTGTAGTGGTCAAAAGGAAATGGTGCACATTAGGAATGCAGTGCCAGGTCTAGTGGATGTTCATAGCAATGATGAATGTGTCTTCTGCTTTGTCCACAATTTTGTTCAAAGAATTTACGAAAAGTAAGGTAACAGGAAGAACAGATCGATGGCAATACGAAAATTACTGTTTTCTCCACTAGATCTAGCACCACTTGAGGGAGGACAGGGGGAACTCACCTCCCTGGTCGTCCAGGGCAACCAGTGTGCGGATGCCAGCTTCCTTGCTCTGAGCAGCACGAAAAGAAAGAGCCACAAACATTTAGTCTTCCTATCGATAAAATAAGTAGATTCGACGAATTTTATAACACCCAAAAAAGGGCCAAACATTAAGACTTTTCATAAATCCCAGCAAGTGATCTACTCTACACTCATACAGTTAACTGAACTTATATGATGCAATATATTAAATGCATAAAAAGCATATAAAAGTTAAATGTTATGGAGACCCATGATCGTAGTCCATAAATCAATGTTATCTGTTACCCTCTGATGACATGCATATCCATACAATGAAACAAACTAATTTATATACTGTGAATTTAAGAGCAGTATGAAATTATGCTTACTTAAACCGTGTAATTTTTAAATAAAATCCCAATTGCAACTACAATTTTCCTTTAACGCAACTAAGTATCAAGAAATGAACGAAGTCCACCTGTGGCAAAACAGCACACAGAACAGTTACATTGGAGAAACAGTTTACCAGAGGGGTCACTGGGCAAAACAATTCATACACAATGAACAAAAATGTCCCATTACTAAAACAAACACTTCGTTTTTTTACCTAACTGCTTTCACAGAAATCCAAACTAGTCAAACTTAAAAAGCAGTACAGGCATATTTCATACCATTTTCCTTTTGTTTAATCTTTTATGTCATCCAACAGATTATCAGGTAGAATATATAACATGATGTACGAGCCATATGCAGGATATACATCTGATATGATATATTGGAAAAGAACACCACACCACCATCTTATGACAAAAGGTGAATTCATACCTATGACCTCAGTCATAAAAACGCAAGCGTCTTACAACTTTTTAGAACTCTGACAACAGAGGAATGTTTTAGTACAGCAATCCCTCACCAACTGTATTATACATGAATCTGAAAGCACCAAGATTGAGAGGGAGACCAAGAAATAGATGGCAAGATGAAGCGAGGGAGGATGGAAGACTAGTTGGTGGAAAAGGGTGGAAGGAAAGGGTATGTAACAAAGAGGAATGGAAGAAGCTCCTTAGAACGGCAAGGAATCGTTGCATTCTGCATATGCCAATGGAATGAATGAATGAATGAATCCCTCACCAACGGTGAGGCTTACCTTTCTTAAAATACCTGGCTGGTCTTATGGGAAATTAGCTATTAGAGAAAGAATGGTCGCTATTAACGCACATCAACATCCAAGCATAAATTCGTAAACCCAACCAAACTGCTATGTCTCCTCAAAATCAAAAGAATATTAGGCTTTAAGTACAAAAATGTGACACAAAAGATGAACCACACTGAGGATCCAGAAGGTACAAAATTGTTTTCAGTTGCTTTTACAGTAATACACCAATGAACACGGATATCTTGGCCCGGAAGCCACTAATGTTTTTATGTACACAAATTAAAAATACCAGATACGTAAAATCAAATAACACAGCCGTTATAATTGGATATAAATGGGACACAAAAGATGAACCACACTGAGGATCCAGAAGGTACAAAAT
>Ga0136643_10015438_pt1 | contig 11480 bp, 6 predicted proteins | sample TergutLab28metaG_FD_96883 | JGI IMG/M metagenome (GOLD analysis project Ga0136643, IMG submission 96883) | Labiotermes labralis P1 segment gut microbial communities from Petit-Saut dam, French Guiana - Lab288 P1 (version 3) (version 3) | ecosystem: Host-associated > Arthropoda: Insects >...
ACAGAGATTAACGGCTGTGGGGACCCGTTGCGCTGACCACGTGACACCCCTCTATCCGCAAAAGTTGGCACTAACTTCGCCGACCGGCGGCGGCCGCTGTGTCGGTATAGTTCGCGTGCGGACCAAGGCCACGGAGTTTAGTTTAGTTAGTTTTAGTGCAGTACTTTGAAGCACTCACATGGTGAGATCTGGGATTTTAAGGTAGTATTGCCAAAGAGTTGAGTCTTATGGGATGCTACTGTAACTGTCTACCAGTGGACATAGCATAACACAGCACATACCAAGTGCTAGGTTGTCTGACCAACTTAATTTTATATGACACCTAATATTTGTGGTTCCTCAGTATGCAACGTGCTTCATGTCAGTTTTTTGGCACCTTAAACTTTGAAGTGAGTAAGTGGTTTCTAGATATTTGGAAACTATGTGTACCTCTGGCATATCATTCCAGAGGAATTGAATCGTAAATTCTTGTGGCATGGTACACCACTTTGAGTTACAAGGGGATGCTGATGAGTCCTTAGCCCAACAAGGAAGGAAACAAACTACAGCCACCAAACTCAGGATTTATTCAACATACTCCCCACGAAGCTCAAGACACTTCTTAGCCCATTGCTGTAACTTTTGCAAGCCACTCAAAAAAAATTCAGAAAGTTGTCCATCCAACCAGGTCTCCACAGCAGCAGTGACCTCCGCGTTGGACGAAAAATGGCGACCTTTCAATTGTTTTTTCTGTCCAGGGAACAGGTGGTAGTCCAACAGGGCCAGATCCTGAGAATAGGGTGGGTGATCAAGACATTGGAAGCCCAGGTAGGCCAGTTTCTTCTGGGTTGCAAGTGCCCAGTGAGCTGGGGCATTGTCGTGCAAGAACAAGACCCTCTTGGTGACCTTCCTGCGGCATTTTTCCTTCAAAATGTCCTTCAGTTGCACCAGCAGAGATGAGTAGTACTCCGCGTAGTTTGGCCGTTTGGAACGTAATCAATGAGGAGGATGCTGTCTTGATCCCAAAAAATCAAGGCGAGAACTTTTCCAACGGACTTTTGCACTCGGAATTTTTTGGGGTGGGGTGAGCTGCTATGCCGCCACTCCATTGATGTTGCTTTAACTCTGGGTCATAGTGATATAACCAGGTTTTGTCCATGGTCACCAATTGCAACAGGAAATCATTTGGATCCTGCCAAAAGAATTCCAAAATTTGCTCAGATGACTGACACCATTGATGTTTTTAATATGCGTTCAGGCATTTCAGGACCCACTTCGCAGAGAGCTTCTGCATGTCCTAACCTTCTTGAATGATGGACCCAACCCACTCACATTAGATGCCCAGTTGCTCAGCTATTGATTTAGTCGAAATCCGGCATTCTTCCAAGATTAGCTCATGAATTTGATCAATAATCTCCGGGGTGGTCACTGCTTTGGGTCGTCCAGGATGAGGCGCATCACAGGTGGAAAAATCACCACGTTTAAATTGGGCCACCCAGTTTTTGACAGTGGCATATGATGGTGCATGTTCCCCTAATGTTCCTGTCAGAATGGCGTGAATTTCCTTCGGTGCCTTGCCTTGCAGGAAAAGAAACTTGATGATAACTCACATCTCCATGTTGTTGAAATTGTGTGCGTCACCTGACATGCTTCCTTTCAGCCTCTGTAACAAGAAAAGACTTGCAATTCGGCACATGAACAGACTCCTCTTTCCGACACTATCGATTCCTTCCTACAACATCGGGAAGTAGGTCGGACTAATGATTTGTCAGCACCCCCTCATATAAATATTCATAGCTGTTTACCACTCAAGATGACATAACATTCCAGAAGATTTGAGTCTTCATCGACATCACCATGAGGACCTCAAATTTTGCATTGTTTACCTGTCTGAGGAGGCTTCTCTGCAATGCATCTGTAGGTCACTTTGCACAGTGTCTGTCATAGATTTTCGATAGCATGAAGTTGTCAGATATAATCACAGTGGATTTCTTTATTACATGTTTGTAATTTCCATCACATATAATTCCCATACACAGTATGCTGTTATGTGTGTAATAATGCATGCCATATATAACTTGCATAGTCCCATTGCTACAAATCAAATGGCAGGCATGCCCGTATGAATAGAATGTGCCAGCAGATAGCATTTATAGTTTGTACATTATGTAAAAGGGTGAAATAAATGGAAATTGTAAATTTTTAAATTTTCTGCATCACATAGTTTTTCTGGACACTGCATTGAATGGTGCTAGTGTTGATCACACCTGAGATGTTTGCAGCTTTACAGTGTAGGTTTTGAAAGTGATGTTGCCTGTCTCTGAAGCACACCCAAGCAAACATTAATAAATGGACACAAACATGGACAGATGGACACATATGGACGTGACAGGACGCTAAACCTGTGTATCCTTAAGAATGGAAAACAAGCTAAAAAGTCACTTTCTGTTGCTATGGACAGTGGTAGTGATGCAGCAGTATAACCTATGAAATTGCTGTGGCATCAGTCAATAATCTAATAATGAATGATATAGTATTCTTACACATTTGGATTGGAATGTGTAAAATTAGGATTTAAAATGTTGGCAAAATTTTCCTAGGGCAGTTAATATTTTTTTCGTCCTTATTAATATCAAGTCTGTCTGTTTCTAGGCTTATGACCTGTCACATAAACTTAATCAGTAGGGATGTAATTAGAATCTGGCACATGCAATGAGTGGCAAGAAATTCAGTTAACCAGTACAGAAAGGGAAATAATTAAGTTAATTTCCTGTCGCCTTCTTTGCATCCATTAGTCTTTGTCTTTGATGTTGTTGGTTGGTTAATCAGTTTCATGTAAATTTTCCGTTGAGTCAGAAGTTATATTTGGGGCCTGAGGAGAAGGAGGAGGAGGAGGAGGAAGAACAGACCTGTTTATGGAAGTGTTCCACACCTATCATTATTTATAAAATAAGAAAAGTAGACAAGGCTGAACACATTCTTCAACAATTGACAACTCTGCCAATTTCATATTGTTTATGTACCGGTATTTACAAGCAGTTACTAAGTCTCCACACTAATATGCATTCATAGTGAGGGGTTATGAAATTTAGCTCGTAATGAAAACTGTAATGGATTTCATGGTTGCAGAAGTGGTTTATGTATTCACTATTCTTGACTGAATAAGAATGTATGCCTTGCCTTTCCAGAGTCTGCCACCTGTTGGTTATAGAGGAAGCACTTTCTCTGGTAAAGAAGTGTTAGTGTGGTGTAACATAGTGTCCCCTGCTTAAATGTATACTTGTTTTGTAGCAAATATTCTATTTATTTCCACAGGACATGGAACATAGTTTTCTGATCTTAAATATTGCATTGAAATTATCATCTCTTTAATTGAGATTTGTTGACAGTACTGGCACAATAGCATAGGTGAAACGTGTGGCATAACTTTAGGTGCAGTGCATTTTATGATGTTTCGTTTGCATTGTTCTTTCTCGAATGCAGGTTAACTTCTGCTGTTCTTCCATTCTTTTGTTTTTACTGCTACAATTAATTGGCAAGTTATCTAATTTTGTAAATCAACCCCTTTTATGAATTATGACTCCAGTGGTATTTTGGTGTATGCTGGTCCTGTACATGTTTTATATATCCCAGGGGTGGCCAGTTAGTAAATGAGTTTTCTTTCTTTAAAATGTATTCTAAAATTCTGTTCATTATTAGCCTCATGTGTGTGTAAACTACTTGAATATTATTTTTTACAAGCAACTTGTTTGAACCATATGAGTGACATGTGAGCCACATTGTGGCCACCTCTACTGTGTACATACATGTATATGTATATCCCTGTATACTGGAGTGCGTTTACACTGCAACCAATAATGCATGATAACGACTGTTGTAGAAGCCATTAACATAAGGTTACACCTTGAAAAAAATTACATACAATTTTTTTTGCGTGTTTATTGGCATTAAATATAAATTGTTTTAAGTGATAGTTGGTATGAGTCAGCCTGATACATGGTTTGCAGACTATTGCACCTTTACGCCCCTTGAACTATTAAACTTTATCTATGACATATTGGCTGTAGAATGTCATGTACTATTTATTGCAAACAGAAGCAATCTGAAATAATGCAGTACTTACAAAACATTTTCATGTTTATTGGAATAATACACTTTAACATTGATAATGTTACAATATTTATGTATTTCAGAGACTGAAATGCCAGAATATATTCCTTACAATATCTTGTAGTTAGCCTTCTCATCTATCATTCTTGCACTCTTTTTACTTGTATCATATGATTTATTAAACATAAATATGACATGTAAAATTCCCAAACTTTATTGTTGGCTGAAATTTGGGGTTACGTAAGACTGTATACAAAAATAAATATGTCTGTTGTATAATTAAATGTGGCTGGTACAGTGATGTTTCCAAAATATGGAGAAATATGTCATGTCTTTAAGAGAATCAGAAAATGCTCTGAGTAGTTAAGAGATGGAGAACTGAATGTATATTAAGGAGTGTTATTGAATTTACCAGAAGTTTTATTCTTTTGTTTAAGTTTTATGCTTAAGTATGTTGGTTTTAAGATTTTGAAAGACTGTATGGGAAATATGTTGAAATGATGTACTATGAGCTACCTATTTTCCGTACGGTCCCCAGCCATACGAAACAAAAAGCTGTGGGATTAAAGAGTACTGCCTGCGGGTTTTTTGACCTCTTCTGTTCCCTGTTTTTGGAGCATGGCTGAGTGCATTCTGTATGTTGCCTTGCTGGTGTTGACTGGTAGTGGGGAAACCAGTGAGGGGTGCAGGCGTCACCATCTGTTCGGCCCTGACCACTGGGGATCTTGATGCTGGCTTCATGTACAGAACATTGAAGGGCATTCCTCCAGCCCCCCAACCACGAGATAGGAAAATATCTTTCTTTATTTCTTGTATGGGTTCCAACTCATCCACAGCAGTATCATGTGACATTGTTAGTGGGTCCCGTTGCATGTTATGGTGTGCTGAAAGTGGCTGCCGAATGAGGTCCAAAATATTTGGTTTGTTGAAGGGAAGAAAAACTTTATTGGAACTGATTGCAGTCTGTGCGGACACTTCCGAAATAGGGTTCATATATTGAGATGTGTGTGAATTACTGCTTTCTCTCATGTTATGATGTGGAAGTTCCACATGTAAGTTGTTGAGACCTGGAATATAAGTTTCTTTATCATTGTAGTCACTGTAATCTTGTTTGTTCCACTGCATTTCATTATTTAATTTAAAATCTCCAATTTGCTGAAACCCTTCTTTGTTGAAGGCTTGCATATTGCAGAAGCTTGTGTCATCTTCACAACTGTTCACGGAGTGTGTTAAGCCATCATTGTTGCTGTAATGAATCTCATTTGGAAAGCTGGACTCTTGGGTACTTCGTTTGATGATGCTTCTAATGCTGATAGATGTTTTAGGCTGCATGAGGTTTGTCACGTGAGTTGCATCATTCTGAGGGCCTTCTGTGACACCTTGTCCTGTCAGTGATGAAGTTGTCTCAGGAACTTCGTGTATGTACCCGTAGTTAACTCTTCCTTGGCTGGTGACTACAGAATGTGTTGCAGATGAAGATGAGCTGGGCACTGAATTTGCCCAAATTGGCATGAGGCAATAGACAGAAATGATGCAGTACAGTCCAGTGTGGAGCTGAGAATTCTTCCTCATTAGCCAAGCATTTTGAATGAATGGCATCATGTCTGAGGCTGTCCTTAGCTTTTTCACTGTAGCCTTGCAATACTCACTGGGTCGTGCTCTCTGTAACAAACATAATTGATTGTTGCTATTAAGACCATCTTAATCACCATTGTCATCACATTTATCATTTGATGATTTTGATACAGGACATACTGTTGCGTTTTGTTATTCAAGTACCTGGAGTCAAACAGTCAACACAGCCATTTATTATAAACATTTAAAAATTAAAATGTTCACCACAAACATTTCACACAGTCTTGCCTATGATGACCCTTAAGTGTCGAAACATGTAGCAGTTTTATTTAAAAGCAAAGTGTTTTTATAATAAATAGTTGTGTTGACTGTTTGACTCTAGGCAGTTACCTCATGGTAGTTTTGAATGCAAGCTGTTTCAAACTGTTGCTAGTATAGAGATATCAGACATGGCCACACACACAAAAGACTGCGGGCTGTTCAGAAGCATGGACTAGCGATGAGAGACAATACATAATGGGGCAGGAGAGGGGGTTAGAGAAATATAACATCTTTAAGTGTGGGTCTTAAAGGCAAAAAATTGGCGCTGTTTGTGTGTCAAAATTGAAGTAAATTTTTGAAAGGATGGATGTAATCTGTCCGTGGGTACAGTGACGCACTTTCTACCGACCCGCCCCTCTGACCATTTGTATGATTGTGCGTAATAACTTTAAGTAACATATGGTGCTGTATTTTTTTTTTGGGGGGGGGGGCGGCAGTGATTACATAGCCTGCAGAACTATGAGTACATTTACAAAACACGTCACTCAGGCCAGCGTAGGCCTAGTTAAGCCTACTTTATTACTAAGTGGAGGAATCTTCCGACGCATATTTTATTTTCGTATTGCAGGGTATATAAAAATTACTCTGTGTAGGTGTGTGTGCGTTGACTAGGCTCGATTATTTGACTTTCTGAAGCCAAGTCTGTAGGCAGCGCTGTAGGCTACTAAGCGGGCCTCAAACAATAGGATTACCGGTTTTTTCGATGCAAATGTTCCACCCATTTACGTCGGATAACCGATAGTTTACTATACTCTGTTTATGATGGGTTTCATGTTGGAGGTGATGCATTTGATGCTACTGTACCGGTAATTAAATGTTACACATAATTGCTTGTGATTTTGTGGTGACAGATCGTAAGATCTGTGTAGGACTCATGGTAAAAATGAGATAGTGCATAACAATGTACTTGGACAACGTAAAGTGTAGAGACAAGACGGTTTGGAAGACGTAGTATGGCTGGGAGGATAATATTAAAATTCATTTTAAGTAAATGGATGCGAGAGAGTTGAGACCGGATTTATCAGGTTCAGGATACCTACGATTATCGGGCTGTTGTGAACACGGCAACGAACTGTATGGTTCCGTAAAGACGGAACATTTCCTGACTACCCGAATGACTGTTAGCTCTTTAAGGAGGACTCTGTGCCTTAGAGAGTTGGTGTCGAGGCATTAATTTGGACTCGGTAAGCTCCTGAAAAGAACCTCCTAATTCAGTTTTTGGCAAGTTTGTGAATCCATTGTAAATGCTGCCTTGTGTTGTTCAACAGATTGTAATGGAATTAAGTTGCGATATTCCGTTGCACTGTTTTAGGAATTGTGTGAGGCTTACCGTTCGCCTTATGGTGAGAGCGCGAGAGTCATTGCACACACACACACACATATATCTACAGCGTATAATCGGATTTGCCATGATAGAGACTGTACTTAAGAAACTGCAAATGACAATTCCTTACAGGATACAGACTGTCTACTCTCAGCATCAGACAACCACAGTCTAAAGCAAGCAATAGAAGTTTACCTTTGCTGCCTCTCTCGTAATCTTAGGAAATCTTCAAAGGGGACAGAAGTGTGTTATCCTGGTTCTGCGTTATTGTGAGAGTCTTGCTAAGAACGTCGTGCAGAACGTAAGATTGATTTAGAGCCCGGAAGTAGGCGTAGTCGTGTGACTTATAGTGTGCCGTTCATGTTTATTATGCGTTTGCACGAAGCGCTTTAACGAATGCCTGATGGAGAAGCCGTACGCGTCCGCCCAGCTGCTGCATGTGTCAACCACCGAACTCTTTCACGGTCTGCGAAGAAAAGTTAGTAGCGGGTAGCTGGAGTTCGGTTTGGTCCCTATCGATTCCTAACACGGGGGTTGAAATTGAATTCCTCAAAACCGCTTTATCACATATGTTAAGTTAATAGTCTGTTGTTTCCGGAAAGAAAATGGGTCAGATTATTATTTTTGCTTTGACAGCACGGCGTGCTGGTAACCTTAATGTAAGGGCGAAGAATTCTATTTATGCAAGTCTTCATTATGAAATATCGAATATGTGTGAAGATGCGTTTGTATGTACGAATCGTATAATTATTGATTGATACGTAGCGGAAATCTGTGCATGTGCACGTATACCACTTAACGCGAGTCCAGCACATAGAATCTGCATTAACAGTGTTTATTATACAGTGTTATAAGACCTGCTTGTCAAAGCAGGTGTTGAAAAATCCCTCATACAGTTCTCAGACTCGTTTGACACCCGGTGAACATGCGTAATATTGCAATGTATGTGGAATTCTTGTCTAGAAATTACCTATACGGAAGGCCTGATGATTTCCCTAAGTCTCTCTTCTCTGTGGAATGTTTTTGTATGCGTTGTATTTCAGATTTCCGCAGGTAATCATCACATGACATCAGATCGCATATTCGAGCAGGCCAGAAATGACGGCAGATTGTTCGGTCAACGAAAGTGTTAACGAAAACGGTACGAGACTTTGTGCAGTAAACTTTGGAAATTAATTATGCCTGGGAAGTAAATGGGCCCGATTATTCATACACTCCAGCTTTACTGTCCTTTAACTGTAACTGTACAGTATTTATGCGTCTGGGATTACCTTATTTTGACTATATATATATGGCCGCTTAAAGTAATGTCATCTGTAAATTAAGTAGGCAGTGGATTGACTTCACCACTTTACACTGTTTCACAGAACCTCGTACAAAACTGTACTGTCGCAACGCAGTCTGCTTCCTGGAGTTTTAACACATCTGTAAGTTTGTATGGTTTCAGACGAAGCTGTAGTGTGGCTGCCTATACAGATGACTTTGATACACCGGTTTCATGGGATAACCATCTTTAAATATTGTCGTGTAGGTGGTTCAAATCTTACTCCAATATTGCCCAGTGTTTCTTCTGAAATAACATGTCGTGTTCGCTCACGCTTGTTATTTAAAAAGGGCACTGTGAGTGAAACTGGAAGTTTAGCTGATACCCCTTGAGGACCATCCCCATTTGTTATTATTTCACCGGCATGTTTACCTTTACTGCATAGTCATTATAATTGATATACGATGATTATTTCGCAATAAAATTCGTTCTCATTGACAAGTTAATTAATCGATTATCTTAATGTTAAATGCATAAATGTAAGATTTCGCAGTGTGATAGGCGGGGAATGTGGCACGTATGGCGGACGGGGGAGGTGAATACAGGGTTTTGGTGGGGAGACCCCAGGGAACGAGGCCACTTGGAAGACCTAGGCAGAAATGGGAGGATAATGCTAAAATGGATCTTCAGGCAGTGGGATGGGAGACATTGACCGGATTGTTCTGGCACGGGACAGGGACAGGTGGCGGGCGCTTGTGAACGCGGTAATGAACCTGTGGATTCCATAAAATGCGGGGAATTTCTTTACAAGTTGAGGGCCTGTTAGCTTACTAGGAAGGATTCTGCTCCATGCAGAGAGAGAGAGAGAGAAAGATATCGCGTGACAGTTTTAGTGTTCACTTTTGAGTTCGAACATTTTGTGCACCCCTGTTCGTAGAGGACCGCTGGGCTTTAACGTACGTGTTGTAGGGTACTGGATGCAGCCAATATTACCTGAGTTTTTCATTAAACGACTGTTTATTTTCACGAGTCCCACAAGTCATTGCTACAGGCCAGCATGAAACGTTACTTTTTGTGCCTTCGTAGGCAGTACTAATATGACAGTGGCAACGTTGTTTCTTTGCTTTCTGTCAGTTTGTCGGGACAGAATATTATGGCAAAGTGATTACAGCCCTCGTGATGTGGATCTTCAGCCCTAAGATTAGCCTGCAGATCGACTGCCTCGATTTTTTTCTGTCCGTCGCCACAGGCAATTTCGGAATAATTTCTTAAATGGTATAGACCATCATCGCACCTTTCATTACTCCGAGCCAACCGTTCACATTAATTTGACAGTTTCATACCCATATTTTAGGTGCGTTCGCAGAATTGCGGAAAGCGACTCTTAGCTTCGTCATGCCCTTGTGACTGTCCGCATGGAACAGCTCCGCTCCCAGTGGACACATTTCATGAAATTTGATATTTGAATATTTTTCGAAAGTCTGTCAGAAAAACTCATGTTTCATTAAAATCTGACAAGAAGTGCGGGTACTGTACATTACGACATTTTTACATTTATGACATTATCTTGCTTAATTCTTCTTAGATTGAGAAATGTTTCATACAAAAGTTATGGAGAAAATCAAATCACACATTTTATGTTCAATTGCCTTTTTCTCTAAGATCGTGCCGTTTATGAGATAATATGGAAGAATGTGGTAGAGACGGACAGGCCACAGGCGACAGTATACTATGGCGCATGTATTTTGCAGTGCTGGAAAACTCCAGGGTACAGATACACACTCAGAATACATAACACGTTTCTTTTCCACGGCAGCAGTGGTTACTCGAACGCGTCTGTCGTATCCATGACTAGCCGGCCGTGCCTCAATGACGCAGTCACGCCACCATGGGAATATGAAGCAGGCATAACAGAAGATCTTCTTATTCCATGGAGCAGCCTTTCTTTAAAAGCTGATAGTAGCCGAACTTCTCGAGGTACACCGTGTTGTATATATCCTGAAATTTCTGTATCTTGTTCATAAGTGTCCTCCACCGACCCATTATCTATGACAGATTTATCCTGTCAGCATTGCCACACACGTGGATACTGTGCTGGGTTTAGCGGCGGAAACTGTGGCCAGCCTGGCGCTGAGCCCTGCAGTGGAAACCCCATATTGTGTATGTGATGCATTTCCGCCTGTGTTTCGTCCAGATTCAGTCTCGTAGGACTTCATTTCCATGTTACGGTCAGTACTGCTGTTGAACTCTAAACTGCAAGCCTCTCAGTCCAGGGACATGACGGAGGATGAGTATTGTTTGCAGAGGTTTAGTCGGAAAAGACGGGAATAGCTCATGATGTGGGAGACCTAGGCTTAAGAGGGAGGTCCGTTGTAAAGTGGGTCTTGAAGAAATAGGGTAGAGCACTGGCTCCAAGGGATCCGCGACAAGTTCCCAGGGGATCCGTTTATACATTTCTGTAATGGCTATTTTGAAGTTTACTTACTTTTTAAGTAAAGGAATAATAATTTGTTGAGAATAACCCGGGACGTCTTTAACTGGCGATGTGTTTATTTGGTGTGGCCGTTAGAATATCTAATGAACAAATTCCCTGTAACCACGAAGCGAGCGACTGCCAGTTTAATGAAGGTCAGATCATACGTTGCATTGTTACTTATGCCGATGGTATATAATACTTACTTACTCACTCCATGGTGCAGAGTCCTTCTCGAGAAGCTAACTGGTTTGCAGCTAGTCAAGAAATTCCCTGCATTTCACGGAACCCCAAGGTTCATTACCGCACTTACAAGCGTCCGCCACCTGTCTCTATCCTGGGCCAGCCCAATCCAGTCCATATACCCACATCCCACCTCCTGGAGATCCGTCCTAATATTATCCACCCATCTACGCCTAGGTTTCCCCAGTGGT
>Ga0136643_10015440_pt1 | contig 11480 bp, 6 predicted proteins | sample TergutLab28metaG_FD_96883 | JGI IMG/M metagenome (GOLD analysis project Ga0136643, IMG submission 96883) | Labiotermes labralis P1 segment gut microbial communities from Petit-Saut dam, French Guiana - Lab288 P1 (version 3) (version 3) | ecosystem: Host-associated > Arthropoda: Insects >...
GAGAAAAGGCGGGGGGGGGGAGGTGCCGCGACAGAGGAGGAGGGGGGGGGAAGGAAAGGGGGGGGGGGAGAGGAGGAAAGGCGGGGGGGGGGGGGGGGGGGGGGGGGGTAAGGAAATGAGAGGGTACTGAAAATTGAAAGAAGAAGCACAAGATCCCTCTCTGTGGAGAACTCGCTTTGGAAGAGGCTATGGACCTGTCGTAAGACTAACTGCAGATGAATGAATACATATATATTTATGTGTGTGTGCGCACATGACAAAGATTTGCAGAACTGTTGCGTGCTGCATGTGACCTGCACACTGAATACTCCTTAACTAATAGGCAGTCAGGCAACAGCACTTTGTACGAAAATGCTACATTATTACATCTTGAGGGAGCCATAACGCAGAATCCACAATAATACGTAACACAACATGCTGATTAATTAGAGGTGACAAAACACAGGGTTACAAACTTTTCATAATTTTATGTTGCATCATTCTAAAACTGAGAACTATGACCAATTTTCAGAGATGAAAGATTGAATTGCCTGATATGGACATGGTGCCCATGGAAGTTAATATCCTCATGTTTTACTTTATGGCTTTCCTAACACACATCTCTGTATAATGAATGTTGCACTGTGTTGAACTCCTACACTAATAGTGTAATTCACTTTGCCTCATATACCACTGAGGCATATAACTGTACTCAGTGATTACCCAGTGATACAGCAAAACATACAATGTAAACGGAGCTGTAAACAGCATGAATGATCCTAGATCCTAACAAGGGGCAACTTACACCCAGCGATGGAGTGTAATATTCCAGATGAACACAGTTCTCTTCCATCATAACTTCATACCTATTGTGTAAACATGAAACGGCATGTTACAAGTGGAGTATTGCCCATTAGGTTGTCATTCAGTAGAATCATAATGAGTTATGTTACAATGTACATCCCTGTCCTATAAAGTGTCTATAGAATTTAAACAAATTGTCTATTATTCTATTGCATGTTTGTAAGCTAGTCACATACTTATCACCCTCACTTCTGACAATCCTGATGAGTGTTATGTGATTTGCAGTATTGTGACATGTGCAGTCATGATGAGAATGGTTACATTACTCTTCCAATACTGTTATTATGAAACTATGTCCCTTGGGGTTAGCACCATTGCTCATTGCAGCAATTAGTAGTCGCAAGGGTGTATAGTAAGTGATGTGTGGAACACCAGTGGGTACTTAATTCTGGAGTAAGCAACTCTAAAATTAGGTCCTTGTGAGATTATGAAGGTATGGCACATGTATGGGCATTCTACAGTATTCAGTTGCACTGCACTGTGTGACATTATATTCACACTGGCTGTGCCTGCTGACTGTTAATGGGAGTCGCTGAGTACTGTTTAGAGGTAACTATGATCAGTTTTCATGGTTGGATTTGGGATCATTGCAATGTCAGTGTGTGACAAAGTTGGTATTCTGGCTGCTGACAATTAGTCACAGTTATTCAGACTTCATCAGTCATACACAGTTGCATAGATTTCAAAATATGTGTGTCACTGGTCATATTTTTTGGATGTGGAGTCACTGCAGTTGATAGCTAGTATATCATTTAGAATTGGTACCACTTGACATACCTGAATTCAAAGTTAGAATCAGATTTTATCTGCTTTTTGAAGTGTGCCTATATTTACTTTAGCATCGGTGTTAGGTTTGGACAGGGGCACGTGGTGCTGCAGTTGGTTGAGGCACTGTCCTACAAGCCAGAAGGTCGCGGGTTTGATTCATGATAGTGTCATTGGAATTTTTCATTGACTTAATCTGTCTGGCCACACTATCGCCCTGGGGTCGACTTAGCCTCTAACAGAAATAAATACCAGGAATATTTCCTGGGGGGGGGTACAGGCAGCCAGTGCATAGGGCTGACAACCCTACCATTTTCATGTGCCAACTGTCTTGAAATCTGGGAGCCTCAACATCCTGGAACCCCAGGGCCTGTCCAGGCCTGTAGTGGGATTGCTTTATTCATTTTTATTTATTTGTTTATTTTTAAGGTTAGGATAGCAGTTGGTAGCAGTCAGCACATCCACCTCAAGTCCCTTATATAACTGCAAGCATGCCTGCATCTCTCTGTCAATTCTAAGTTACTGCAGGTAATATATCTCAGACTGCTCTGGTTAGGTTACATCACATTTCCACTGTTTACACTCTGGAGAACTGCTGAAAGCCACCGAAAGCGATGCTGTCATTATGTGTTTATTCCAATTTAACACTACTATAATAATATTCTAAGAAACATCTGACATTGCCAACATAAAACAGGTCCTCCAGAAACTGTACATTAAAATTTCTTGTAAAACTCTTTCAAAGCAATGGAAAATTTTATAGCAAACTGTTTTAAGCCTTTCAAGAGAGGCATATATTAAACCTATGGAGCCAGAATTAAGTGCCCATTGTAATCTGCAAAAGACTCACATTTTAAATGGCTACCAATTACTTTCTATGTTCTTGGCCTAAAACCTCAGTGGCTATTTGATTTTCTCAGCACTACACTGCGCGTTGACTGTAGTCAAATTCTGGCGCCAGGAAGGTTACTAGTGCTTTTATTGCTGTTAGCAGCATTGCCCAGTACTCAACAAAACAAGTGCATGTAAATTCCTCTAAAGTGTTTAGTTAACAGTGGTTCCTCTAGAAAGACTAACAACTGTACATCAAAATCATTGTCATTTTCACGATGCTTTGGATTAGCTTACCATTTTCTGACTGCTGCAGACTGTTAAACAGTTGCATCATGTCATCATCTATGTGTCACTAAATCTACTAACCTGAATGGACAAGGATTTTGCAGCAGTCAAAGAATGAGTAAAAAATTTTCAATTTACAATTTCGTCATGATTTCTCCATCTAGATACAGATTATGATGAACTTTATGGAAGCCATTCCATCATGTTCATTACAAAATTAACTACACTTATTCAAACACAACCCAGATAAATTTTAATTCACAATGTTGCCATTACATGTGTAGCACATGTTTCGGCCTGTATTTAGGCCATCTTCAGGCATGTCAACACAAAAAATCTTACAAAGGAAGATATAATAAAAATCTAGGGGCCCCTTGTTGACAGTCACTATTTTTTATAATGCTAAAACTCATAATATAAAATATAAAAGTATAAGACCTAAATAATTTTTAAAAATTTATATATAAACATTTTTATTAGATTTAGATCCCCGTGTATTGTAGTGAGAGTTCACGTTACAATTCTTATATGATTTTGCATATTTTAATTGGCTCAACATGGACCCATGTAGTGTATTCTTTTATAAAGTTTGTAATTTGAATTCTGTTTGCAAATTGTAGGCCTGGATATAATTTAAGTTGGTGGTGGAATGATGTTTACCTGCGGAGAGTTGGGGAGTGACTTTATAAAAGAATATGTTACATGAGACCATGCAACGCCAATCAAAATGCACAAAATCATAGAAGAATTTTAATATGAACTCTAACTATAATACATAAATACACAAGTATCTAAATCTAATAAGTCTTCATATATACATTTTAAAAAATTATTTAGTTCTGATACTTTTATATTTTATATTCTATGTTTTAGCACTATAAAAACTAGTGACTGTAAACAAGAGGCCCCTAGATTTTTATTATGTTTTCCATTTTAAGATTTTTGTATTGACATGCCTGAGGATGGCCTAAGTACAGGCCAAGACATGTAGAACACATGTAAAGGCAACAATATGAATAAAATAAACCTGTGTTGTTTTCGATTGAATAGTGTAGTTTATTCATGATGATGTTTTTATCAGTCATCTATATATGGTGAATGTAACACCCTTTTTATGGGACTGACAGATGTACTAACTCACTCCATAGAGCTGAGTCCTTCTTGAGAAGCTCACAAGTTCTCAGGTGGTCAAGAAATTCCCTGCATTTTATGGAACGTGAAGGTTCATAACCACGTTTACAAGTGCCCGCCACCTGTCTCTATCCTAAGCCAGATCAATCCTTTCTATGAGACAGTGTATCCAATATGCATTACTGCAATGGTAACAGTGGAATATACTTACACTTAGTATCTAAAAAAAATAATAAAAACCCTCATAGAATAACTAATGGATTCTGTACCATCTTCCTTTAATCTTTAGTCTCGGTAACAGGAATGGGATATTAAAGCATATGTAAAGACCATAACACACAACTACAGAAGATGCAACTGATGTAATTCCCCATTTAACATTTTTATGGAGGACAATGAGTTTGAAATCCAATCTGGGACAAAGAGTAAGTGGAGAGATTTAGTTTGGACCACATGAACTTAATGCTAGAATAAAGTTTTAAATAAAGAATTCTTAAACGGATATGCCATCACACATGAGTAAATCTGACTTAGCACTCCTATATGCTCCATCTTTATTCAACATAGAAAGTTAAAACAGACAATTACTTATTCTCACAGAAAAATCCTAAAAATGTACAATACTTACATACTCAAGTGCACTACTTTCAGGTTCCATGCAAGTTATACTAAATTTCAATACTCTCTTCCAAATACCAACGTGTTTCCTTTAGCAGGCAGAGAAAGGCCGAACAAAATGTGGTACATGGCAGATGGAACAGTATGCAGCCAAAATTTCACCTGTCACATAAAAATGTTTAAATTTAAAAAGAAACAAGCCAGCAAATTAGTAGTTTAAAAATACTGTCAGTAACTAAGAAGTTACAGCATCAAATGAGTGGATAATAGTGAAGAATCAGAAATATGTGGAATGAATCAGGTGTGGCCTAATTTCTACAGTCCCAGCATGAGCCTGGAGGGACTGAAGGGAACAAGGATAATCAGTGTCACAGCTGAGACTTGAAAATGGCATCTCCTGAATACAAGGCAGACACAATTTAGACAAATGCTATTAACAAGGTCTGTATAGCTTAAAAAAAAAGTTTGTATATAACATTTCTGTAGTGATATTAACCTTTAAATGGCCTATGTTCACATATGTGAATGCATGCAAAAAAAACCCCTAGAAATTCATTTTATACAGTTAAGGTAAAAGAAAATTTACTGCATTTTTAAGACATGCTGCACAATCTCTGTTTTATTTTTCCACAAAATGCTGTTTGTTTCGCAATTTTATATTTTTTGGTTCAAATAACACGTTTTCGATACACTAGGCATTAAAATATAAATATCAACCTGGCCATTTAAAGGTTAAGAACACTTTATAGTAAAGTGCAGGATATTAAAATGATGGATGTCTTCACATACACAGCACTAATATGAACAGCAGACAGCCAAAATATTCAATACAACAGACCTCGTATCATCGCAAGTATTCCAAAAATCCACCTGATTTAATTACAAGATATGTAACACCAGAATGGTAAGTAGACAACTGTCTTAACACTTAGGAACGAGAAATTCAAATTTAATTATGGAAGGGAGGGGGGGGGGGAGGAGCTAGAAAGAAAAGAGGGTGTCATCATCAACTCCAAGATTTCTTAAAAACCGTAATCAGAAAACTTCCAGAATGCTGGACCCAATACATTGTGAAAGAGGAAATAACTAAGTTACTATGATACGTTAACTAACTCAGTGAAGTGATACTGTCTCTGAGATGTAGCCCGCTATATCACACCTCCCAAGTTTTGAGTTCACACTTTGCAAGTGACAGTACTTCATCTTGTCATCTGTAGATGACAGACTAATGTTAAACTGTTACAAAAAAATACATATATTTATATACACCTCAAAAGAAATAACATAACAGTGCAAAAGCAAGGACTTGTTCCTATTTAACCACAGCTGCAAAAGCAGGCTGGGTACGCTTTACTGAACTCAAGGGTTAGTGGTATTAAGACAAACTAAAATTCAGGTCAACATAAAATACACCAGGCTCAACAAATAATAACATACAGTTACTGAAGAATCTGTTCTGAACATGTGGATGAAATGCAGATTTTTAGACATGTAACAGACAGAAAAGTAAAAGGCATTTCTCACAATACTAAGGCATATACAAGGAATATTTTAGGCAGCGTGTAAAAATAAAAAGAAAAGAATCACAAATACACGTTTTTTGGATAAGAACAACCAGGCAACCATAGTTTGATTAATTTAAAATTTTATATGTGTTAAAATACACTGAAATGTAGGATGTTTCCACCCACAGTGTTGACACAAATTCACTTCTCACCTTATCAAGGAGATACTGAATCAGCTGTGCAACTACGTTCTCTATCATTTGCGTTGCTATCTTCCTTACTGCCACCGTCTTGGTCCTTTGACTGGTTCCATTCTTTCAGCCCCTCAGGAAGACTAGTGTCTTCCTCAAAAGAACCAGTACCCTCCACAAACTGTTCATATGTAGACTTTTCAGGAAATGGCCTCTGTCCAAGTAGTTCAATCATGTCATCCCGGCTCAAAATTTCTTGTTTCAGTAAACGTTCTGCAACCTTGAACAGGATCAGTGGTAGTAAATAAACTTTGAAAAGAAAATAACTATATCTTAACTTCTCAGACAGTGGTAGTAGGGTGGTATTTTAGCTGATATACATAGTTTCAAAGATACAGGTAATACATTCTTTCAATATTAATAACAGTACGAATTAAAAATCCAACATTAACCCTGTCACCAGCCCCAGAATTGAAGCTAATAGTCATGTACAACAACCAAGACATATCATTTAAAACTCACAATTAATATATAAGAGTCACACATTCTTGTGCATCACAGAAACACTGAAAATGACAACATACCTTCCTGACATCCTCCTTGTGTTCTGTAAGCAAGGTGGTGGTGTGTACATGTGCTCTCTGGATGAGCTCACGTACCTCAGAATCTATTATTTGAGCAGTCTTCTCAGAATATGGTTTCTCAAGAACAACTTCTCCAGGTTGTGGCATGTCAAAGCTAACATTTCCAACTTTATCATTCATTCCATAATGAACAACCTAAAATTTAAAATGCAATACTCACGTTTACTACATAATTTTCATTTTACTCTTAGAAGTCTGTACCTTTAATTTCTTCCCTTAGATTCAGGTAAATAATGTATGCTAATGTAATTTAAACAGCTATTATTGACAGAAAATGAATTATTAACATTTGAGGTTTTCACAATTGTGAATAATAAGATACGGTCATCTCAGATGACAACATGTAGTTTGGTAGTGGGTATGAATGTTCTGTTACTGTCTCCAACTTCAAGACAGAATTGACCATGAAGATGGAGACAGTAGGTTGCTCGAAAAGAGTATCCATCTCTAAAACCATATGGCATCATATACCAAAGACCAAAACTTTAATGAATTATTAAAGAAATAATGCATATAATTTCATGCTGCACCTTGCTATTTAAGTTACACATCCCTATCATGATCCAGCTATTGGTCAATGACAGCCTGTCTTTATTTCGGAACTACCAAATCCTCCCCACATGAGCCGAGATTGTCTCCAACCAAGCACCATCAGTAAATGCCACTGAAATGATTCATGACAGGTGCATTCAATTCTTGTTTCATCTCTTAATGCATAAGGATGTAATGGTGTTGGAAGTTAAACAGTGGCCTTCACTCCTGATTCGATAAGCTACAGTAGTTTCACACAGTACCACAACCTGCCTGTGTGGTGTCATGTACGCTACACACACAGTATTTAAATATCCTGTTTGCAATTCACATGCACCAAACATTATGCTGAAAACTTAATTTCTCTGCCTCCTACAGGAGGAACAACATAGTCCCTGTGGACTAATTGGCACAGGTCAGTTAAAGGCAAACTGTCATAAATCTGTAGCTGGCAAGTGGCAGAAGCATGTAACAAACTGGGAGTATGTACTGTACTAAGATGTACATACCTGAGCATATGCACTTTGTGTGACTTTTTTTAAGTCGTCCTGTGCGCCTGTTGTTATCCTTCCAAAGAACAGCTCTTCAGAAACCCTACCGCCCAGTGTCATGCACATCCTATCAAACAACTGCTCCTTGCTGTACAGATATTGCTCTTTGGGCAAATACTGAGCATAACCCAACCCTTTGCCCCGAGGTATAATAGAAACCTAAAAGAGATAATGATTGTGTTTATAACTGCATGTCAGGAAGATTTTAAAGTAGCATGTCAATCAGAAACAGCAATACCAACTGGAAGTTTTCAGTTCAAACTGGGCAATTGTAACGTACCTTAAGATCACTTTTGCACATATGTAAGATCCTGTAAAGAGTATAACTCATACCTAAGTCCACAGGGCAAAGCACTTCTCAAGAAGCTCACAGTCCATCAGTTAGTCATAGATTTCCTGTCTTGTAGGGCACTCAGAACATCATTAGTGTTCACAAGAACCCATCAGTGGACGCTATCTGGAGCCACTTGAATACAGTCCATGCTCTCACATTCCATTTCAGTAACTCTCTTTGGACATTTGACTAGATATTATTCACACTGCACATGTTCCTCAGCAATCACATGTTGATATATGATCAACATGTATTTGTTTCTGTGACTGGAAATCAGTCATACTCCACTGTGATCATAACTGCATATACAGTAAGGCTTTATAAAGCAAATGCTGCCATATGATGATGTTTTTGTAACTTTTTAAAAATATGTGATATAATACATACACAATGCAGTTGGCAGCAAAACGACTAATATGTCTTAGCAAGGCAGAAAGTTGTGCAAACTTATGGAGAGAATGGAAAGCAGATCCATTTTAATATTACTCTACTATTTATGCCTAGGCTTCCCAAGTGGTCCATTCCCTTCAGGTTTTCTGACTAAAATTTTGCATACACTTCGTATGTCTGCCATGTGCAAAGATATAAGAAAAGAGGCGTGGCACAAAAATTTTCACAACTGACCTGGAAACGTTGGAGGAAACCAAAAGACAATGTTTATACAACTTCTCTCCAATCATTTACTGTATGTAATCCTCAAAAATTAACATTAAGGATAAACACAAAATTGGAGTAACACTTACAAATAAATTACAGATGCATAAATCTCTATCACACAAAAATTCTATGTGCTAAGATTCCAACACTACCGCCAGTCAAAGAATAAACTACCACCTAACACTGGTGCTACAAGGGAATATGACAGTGGTAGCAGGAACAACCAAATAATCCAAAGCACTTAAATCAAACAGACGTACAGTATGAAACACATATCCAACTCAGAACTCACACCTGACATAACACACAATTAGAAGGTCTCAGCAGACTTTTAACATAAAAATATAAACACAAATCATCTAAAATATAATTATTTAAACATAAACTGCCTAACAAACTCCATGGAGAAAAATTCTCCTTCAGAAGCCAATGATCCTCAGCTAGTCAAGAAATGCCCTGAATTTAATGGAATCTGAAGGTTCATTATGTTCACAAGAGTCCACCATTTGTATTTATCTTGTGTCAGATGAATCCAGTGCATGCCCTCTCAATTCATTTCATTAAGATTGATTTTAATTTTATCCTTCCAGCTATGCCTAGGTCTTCCAAGTGGTCTCTTTCTTCCAAATTTCCCAACTGCAACCCTGCATACATTTCAAGTCTCCCCTAAATGTGCCACATGCCCCACACATCTTGCCTTCTTATTTTTAACACTAAAAAAACTAAACTCCATGGCCTTAGTCTGCGCGCGAACTATACCGACAGAGTGGCCGCCGCCGGTCAGCGAAGTTAGTGCCAACTTTTGCGGATGGAGGGGTGTCACGTGGTCAGCGCAACGGGTCCCCACAGCCGTTAATCTCTGTTTTCTAGACCTGGAGCCGCTACTTTTTTCATTCAAGTATCTCCTCAATTGACCTCACAAGGCTGAGTGGATCCCGTTCCAGAACCACTACTACTCAGAAAATCTGGTAGCACTGGGGATCGAACCCGGGACCTCTGTATCTGTAGCCAGAAACTCTGACCACTAGACCACAGACGCGGTCTTATTTTTAACACACTAACAAATAAACATTAGAATTTAAAGGCATAGGTGCAGTAACAGTAATAAGCAAAATGTGACCCATGAATAAAATTTCAAACTATAAATTCATAAACTTCATACATTTGGTGAGCGATAGTGAGCGGGAGGTGGCAGGTCCTTTGTGAGGAAAATTTAACAGAGCTGCAAACACACCTGTAATATTATTAAAGTTAACAGGAAATTAAGGGACTTTTACAATTCACCTTCAGTAAAGGATCTGCATATTCTAAGAACCATCCTGCCACAGCATGACCAGCTTCGTGGTATGCTACAGTCTTCTTCTCTTCAGGCTGTAACACATTGGTTTTCTTTTCCATGCCAGCCACAACTCTCTCAATAGCCTGTTCAAAGTTCTTCATACTTATGCTGTTACTTAAATCCCGGGCAGCAATTAGAGCAGCTTCATTACACACATTGGCTATATCAGCACCTGTTCACAGACAACTACATGAACACTGTTGTATTGTACAACTTCACCACTCTGACACGCACAGATCCAATATATAAATTTACTGACAAGGAAAACTTATCAAAACAAACACCAACAAATACACTCATACATTATTCAATCACCACTTTAACACTATATGTAACTCCAACATGTTTCATCCCCTTAAAGGGTCACTTTGTTGTGCAGCAGCAGCTACACACTAAATTAAACTGTACAACTGGTGACTCATTGTGTTGACTCATGCTGCTAGAATGTATCAATTATACTCCCTGCAGATGACCCTTTAAGGGTTGAAACATATTGGAGTTATGTATAATGTTAACAAAGTGGTGATTTAATATTATGAGTTCATTTGTTGGTATTTATTTTTATATAGTGATACCTGTGCACAGACATGAACAAGATGAAGGAAAACTTACAGTTAAATGCTTATCCAAATGAGCACAGGAATGAGGACTATTATAAATGTAACAATCAATGGTTTACTCAACACCTTTTCAACTGCAGATAACAGAGCATCAAGCAGCAGGAAAGTTCTACAGAGCACATAATGCAAGGTATGTCAGCCACGTGTTACAAATATATACACTGCAGACAGACTCTCTACCCTAATTGTATGATATGTCACACAGGGCTTGTCATTGCTTCAGAAAAATGTGTTTTGTTAACAAAAAACTGTTAATTTGCAGTACTTCTGCAAAGCATGTATCACAAACACAGTAACCTTCTTCTTCTTCCAATGGCGCTACAGCCTGGGGTGGGCCTCGGCCTCCTTCAAGAGTTTCCTCCATCCTTTCCGGTTTCAGGCGGCTACTGTCCAATTTCTACATCCTAGCTTTCCTACATCTTCCTTCACTCTGTCTTCCCACCACAACCTGGGTCTACCTCTTGGGCGCTTTCCTCCTGGCTCACTAAGGAGGACTCTCCTGGCTATATCGTCGTCATCCTGGCGCATGACATGTCCTGCCCATCTCAGTCTACTCAGCTTACAAAATTTCACAATGTCTTTCTCATCATACAATTGATAAAGTTCTTGATTAGTTCTAATTCGCCATTCTC
>Ga0136643_10015442_pt1 | contig 11478 bp, 7 predicted proteins | sample TergutLab28metaG_FD_96883 | JGI IMG/M metagenome (GOLD analysis project Ga0136643, IMG submission 96883) | Labiotermes labralis P1 segment gut microbial communities from Petit-Saut dam, French Guiana - Lab288 P1 (version 3) (version 3) | ecosystem: Host-associated > Arthropoda: Insects >...
GTCCCCCCCCCCCATCCCCCTCCCTGAAGATCCATTTTAATTTTTCCCTCCCATCTATCTACAGCTGGGTCTTCTAGTGGCCTCTTTCCCTCAGGTTTCCCCACCAAAACCCTGTAGGCACCTCTTCTCTCCCTGACATGTGTTACATGCCCCACCCATATCGTTCTTCTTTTTTTGATCACCTGAATAATGTTTGGTGTACAGATCATTAAGCTCCTCATTATGTAGTTTTCCCCACTCCCCTGTTACCTCATCCCTCTTAGACTTAAATATTCTCGTGAGCAACCAAGTTTCCCACCAATATAAAACCACAAAAAAAATTTCAGTTCTGTATATCTTCACCTTTATATTTTTGGATAGCAAACAGTAAGGCAAAAGATTCTGCACCGAATGATAGCAAGCATTCCCTAAGTTCAATCTGCTCTTAATTTCTTCCTGAATAGAATTTTGATTCGTTAAGCTTGTTCCCAAATACTTGAACTGTTCCAGCCTCTCAAAGGAGCTATTATCAGTATTTACATTGTGACTTCATCCTGTATTCTGATCTTGAGACATGACCATATACTTAATTTTGTCAGCATTTACTTCTAGTCCATTCTCCTTACTAACAACTACTAAAGCTTCTTTGTTTTTCTTTATAGTGTGTACACTTGCACCCAGTATATTAATATCATCAGTGTAAACCAGAAGCTGGTGTGTACCATTTAATTTGAAGCCATCCTGCTGTATCTGAACCCTCATAATGGCATACTCTTAAAACAGAGTTGTAAAGCGATGGCAATAGAGCATCTCCTTGTTTTTTACCATTCCTTATAGGAAACACATAAGACAAATGTCTCCCTACCCAGACTGTGCTGCAACTGGTAAGGCTAATAATAATAAGCCTTACCAGTTTCATGGGGATAACAACTCAGTAGAATATTATACAGGACCTCCCTTCTAACTGAATTATAGACACTCTTGAAATCGATAAATAGCTGATACACTGCTTCAGTGTATTCCCCTTTTATTTATATGGGTATATATATGATCCACAATAATTTCCCCTGCACATGGAGTTCACCTTGACAGCAGAATGTTGGATAAAATTTTGTATGTAGTTGACAATATTTGTATTCCTATATAATTACTAGAGTATGTTTTATCACCCATCTTAATAAATAGGTAGAATGATCGGGTCCTTCCACTCCTCAGGCAATTCCTCCTTAATCCAAGTAGAATTTAGTTTGTAGTTTGTGGATCTCAGAGTGAATTGTTTTACTCCCTGCTTTAATCAGTTCTGCAGGAATTTGATCAATGCCCAGTGATTTGTCTTTTTTTGCTTTTCAATAACCATCTCAACCTCAGTAGCACTTGGCTCAGGCACTAGTAGCTCTGCTGTATGTATTTCTGTCTGCCTAACATCATTAACGTCATGTACCTTCAATAGCTGAGAGAAATGGTTTCTCCACCTAGCCAAAATACTGTGGGAGTCTGTAACCTAATCACCCTTCTCGTCCTTTACCATATTAGTTATAGGCTGGTAACTCTGCTTAAAGTCACTGATGCCTCTATACAAATCTCTTGATATTTTTTATCTTACTGTTTGTTCCAAGTACATAAATTTTAGCTTTCAGATGTTCTTTCTTTTTGTTCCCGAAATGTTTACCAGCTTCAGTGCTTACATTGTTTAGACTATCTGCATTGCTTTGGTTTGGATCCTGTAACCACTGCACTTTAACCTGCTTCCTTTGATCTAAATATCATGATCATTCATCATCAAACCATGTTTTATGCTGCTTCAGTTCATGCAGATCTAGGCTGTGTTTAGCTGAGTTTTTTATATTCTCTTCAAAGTTTTCCCAAGCCCTATTTATGTCCTTGCTATCAGTTAAGTTCTCCAAAGCTGCAAACCTGTTTGGGATTGTAATCTGATACTGTTTCCTAACCTCCAGCTCATTTACCTTCCTGAGATTAAATCTTTCCCCATCACACTTCTGTGCTGTTTGTTTACTCTCTGCCAATCTTTCCCTAACTTTTGCAACCACTAGATAGTGATCATTTTCACAGTCAGCTCCCATGATAGTTTGTACATCGAGTATACTTGAATGCCAGCTCCTCTCTATTAATGTGTGATCTATCTGGTTGCTAGTCTTCCTATCAGGAGAGGCCTGGTCAAGTGTATTTATGAATGGTTCAGTGCGGGAAAATCGTGCTCTTAACAACTAGATTTTTTTGGTGTGGCAAAGTTTACTATTCTAACACCATTATCATTACTATCCTGTTGCAGACTCTTTATCCCAGTTGTCACTTTGAAAATATCCTCTCTGCCCAATTTTGCATTAAAGCCTCCTCGCAGAATTTTTATGTGGAAAATGATCAGAAACATGCTCTTATTTCCTATAAACAGTGTCTTTTGAATCACCATTTTTCTCCTCACTTAGTGCATGCACATTCAAAACAATGATATTACACCAGGGACCTTTCAGAACTATATATGACATCCTATCACTAACAAACTCTGCTGTCTTAACTGCTGATACAGTTCTGTGGTGTACAAAAAATTCTGTTCCTAATTGATGACTTTCATTTCCTTTTCCATAGAAACAAACATAATCCCCCTGCTCTTACAATACCCCCTTTGTCCCACCTAACCTCCTGTACACCCACTAAATCTAATCTATACCTCGCTAATTACCTGGCTACTGTCATGACCCTGACCTATACAGACTCCTTATAATCCACATACCAAATCTCATGTCCCTTTTCTGTTGCTTAGGTTGTACCAAAGGATCAGTCCAGGTCTGAGGCGTATGTATCCATTCACAACAAGGCCAGTTTTTATGGTGAGGAGTTGTTAGTACCTTGCCCAACCCCCCAAGCTGAAGGACCACCCCTTGTCAGCATTCTGTGACAGCTTATCAAATATATTCACAGCTACCCTCCATATTGGAGGCCATTCCTCCATCTGCAACCCGAGGATTCGCCATGCCATGGTGACAGACCCACTTATCATGGGAATGATGTCACACAGCAGTGTCGAATTCGAAAGTCACTTTTCATGAATGGGTTTATAACCACAACTTTGCCTCTCTCATTCATGAACATTTCTGATTCTAGCCTGAATGTTTAAAAATATTTCATCACTGTCCCATGACTCAGCCATTGGGTTCCTGTGTGGTTAAAGACACCCCAGTGTTTAGAATCATGTAAGAGATGGAAACTGACCTTGATTAATACATAAGGTCAAAACAACCTCACAGTTGACACCACAACTTTTGTTATGTGTTCAGCCTTTAGAGTTATTTCTTTTCTTTATTTCTTCTTCTTTTTCTACTACTACGACTACTACTACAGCTACAACTGCTATTATTACCGCGTTTTCTTGAAGAGTCTTTTATATTTTTCAGTGTTTTTGTCAATCTTTTATATAAATTTGCCTATCAAACACATTTTGTATCCAGTCATACTTGGAGCCCTGCCTGTTGAAATTCCTTTAAGTTTTGTCAAGCACAGCTGAAGTTCTGTCCTGGTTTCTCAAATCTTCTTTGGTTGTTGTGCTGTGTCAACTGCCAAGACAAGTTTATTCTCCAATCACATCATAAGATTCCGTTACATGTGAGTGACAATTACTGAGCAGTATCATTGTGTTGTAACTCTCATCCAGTTAAGAAAGGCTTTTAGCTTATTTTGCTTTGTTTCTCAGTTGATTTAACTTTCTACTCATATTTGATCTGTTGCATCACTGTTGCCTGACACAAAATTACAAAATTACAGTGTTGAAAATAGTTTCCTGTTCTGGACAGATCTGTTACAGTATGTGTTGCAAACATATGCTTATGAATCCTCTATCAGATAAAAGTTTGATTTCTTTGGCCAGCAAATGAGCAACAGGATAACTTAGCTACAGTGCAGATGAATTGTGATTGGATTGTTTGCTGATGGCATTCTATTGTTACTCAAGTCCCTTTTTCAAGCCACCACTTCCTCTCATCTCAGAGCACTGATAGTTTTTTTGTGTGTGTGTTTTGGCATAGCCTGGCAATATTATATTCTTGTAAAACTTTGATACTAAAAATTGGACATAAAAGATTTCCTTTTTATAGCAACACAAATATATTTATCTGTACATTCTATTGGGAAAATCATTAATTTAAAAATTCATTTTATGCTGTTTTAAAAAAGAGTGATTTATATCCCTTTTTATGTGCACCCACAGGCTGTAATAATAAGAAGAATAAGGAATTGGTAGACCCAGTAAATGCCATATATTTTTAAAAAGATTGAATATTTTAGGCAGTTTAAATGTTTAACCCCTCCTTTTTAAGTCAGCTGTGTTTGTGTCACACCGTACCATACAAGGTGTGAAAATATGCAGAATATGTATCTGTAGAATTAAATGTAGTAAAAATGATGACATTGTTCAGTTGGCTATTTGGATGAGACCTTTCTGTGAGTTGATAAGATCTGCACTCCCAGGAGATATCTTTTCTTTTCTTGTTCCCAGAAATTCCCACTTAAACAAATTTTTTCTTAAAAAATTAAAAAAGTATGGAGGCAACATACATTATGTCCCATAATAACTTATTAAGATTTGATGAAGATCCTGCTCTCAGATGTTGTCACAGTGTGGAAGTAGGTTATGGTGTCATAGTTGTGGATGAACATACTACCTTCATCTTCAGGTTCAGAGTGTCACATGATTTTTCTGAAGTGTGTGTATAGTGTTCCTTGTATGTAATAATCACAAAAATCATAAAGTAGATAAAAAATGCTTTATTCCTCATTCACTGTACACAGTCCACATCTCATCTGCTCCTAAATAACCTTTGCCTGTCAACCAGCAACAGCTGTAATATTTCTTACTCTTTGCAGGTGTTAACAAAAAATGGAGTTTTTGAAAAAAATACACACTATGTAACGCATGCCAGTACTGAAAAGTCAAGACGGGCTGAGCTCTTGTTTTGCTACCAGCAACTTGGGTCCACATTCTTGCCTGAAGAAATACTTTGTAGAACCAACAGACACGACATACTGGAGCTGGTATTTATAAAAATTAGTTCCCCAATCATTTTTTAATATAAGACAGTATTTATTCTCATTTTAGTATATGTGAAATGCTCGGCCATCTTGTAACCACAAAGTGACATCTTTCAGTAGTATGGCATAATCTTAGGGATTTCAGTGCAGGTAGAATTGCTGTCCACGCCATTCTTTTTCATGTGTGTGTGTGTGTGTGTGTGTACTCACCATATGATGGCACAGCATAATTACTAGATGACTGCCAGCAGTAATCAGAGTTACTGAAGTTGTAAGCTTTGTTTGATGCATTTAGAAGTATGTATATTTAACAGTATAGTTTTTATTAAGTGTTGTAAATCAAGGGTGATCTTCTTGAGACAAGATAATCTGCATTGTGTATGTTGCCAAAGCTTTGTGTCATAGTTGCAACTTAAATTTTGATTAAATGATCATGACTGGAAATTTAAAAAGAGAGAGTGATTCCACATTAAAAGTTTGGAAAAAGGGGCTGTATCTTACAGTTCTCATTCATACTTGTATGTTCGTTAGTCAGTGAGTTGCTTTTAGTTTTATGGGGAATCATTTCTTACCCTGGTGATTTACAGCATGGACCTCTTCATTCCTGTACTTTTGAGAGGAAATCACAAGCATGCCAGTTACATTGTACTGTGACAGATTTGCTGGATATTCACTGTTTTCTGCCACTATTGGCCTTACCCTTGTACCCTTTTGTGGTCAGATTTTTATCTGAACCTCTTCCAGACTGGATTTTTGCAACATTAATAAAACTTACATACATGTATATTTATTTTTTTCCCCCTCTCCTCTTTGGATTATGGCAAATGATTTGTTGATAAAAATTTATATTCCTAATTCCTTTCATAAGCATTATGCATTGCAGACCAACAGTTATGAAATACAAATATCAGCTACATATGACAGTGCCTTTCAGAAAAATTAGTGCTATCTGTGGAAGATGTTAAAAAATGTTAAAAATTGTAAAGATGTTAAAAATGAAACACCAAAGATGCCAGAAACTTCTGCTGTAGTTATTTCGCCTTTGTGTATATGCTTTAGGAGTCATGCAGTAAATTATGAATTTGACCAATAGCGAGTTTAAGTATAATATGAGAGAGAGACATTGCATGTTGTTACTTTCAGAGGGATAGTTTTTACAAATATCACATCTTATAATCTTACAATTGTTTGTATGTTGGCATTGCCAGTGAGCATTCAGGCTGAACACTGTTTCAATTAAAGTAATTGCTTATGTTCACAACAGATGTCACTTTATATTCCTGTATGTTTTATCATCAGGGTTCTTGACATTAATGCAAGACAATGTGAACACAGCAACTGAAATTTACCGTGAGTTGTATGAAGTAAATGTAGTATACATTAAGTATCTAGTACTCTACTCTTTACTTGTAACCACTAGTTTTGGTAGGGGATTCTCATAATCAAGTGGAAAATAGCAGTCAGCTAAACTAAAAATTGCTAATGAAATGCTTGTTCCATATTTCTGAAGTGAGTGCATTGTAGTGATATGTGCAACACTTGTAGGGGATGTGGGATCTCACTCTGTTGTATTTTTATGTCTGTTTCACTGACATGTTTTTAAACTAGTTTAAAGTGAAGAACAAAAATTATGACCATGTACTGCGTGTGCTGGACAGATCTTTATACTGTACTCGCTTCACAAATAAGGAAAAAGTGTTTCATTAGTAATTTTTAGGGTTTAGATTAATGATTTTTTCACCTGATGATGGCAATCCCAAGTCACATATAGTAGCTGTAAATAAGGAGTAGGTACTGTATACTTGTAGTATATGATGCTGAAATCGTGTGGTAAACCACTGAGTTTTGTAGTATAAAATAGTGCAGTGGTGTAACATACCTACAAAATTTCAGTAGGTATGTTTGTGTTAATTACATGAAGTTATATCTGAATTCCACAAGGGCCTTTTGTATGTCTGATTGTGACTGTGGTGTATGTCGGTTGCAATGCTAATAGATACATATCTCAGTGTATATTAAATATACTGGGTTACTGTTCTCAACCAGTGGGATCAAAAGATTGGCTGTATGGACATAATGTTTTGTCAATGAGATCTTTTGTTAACATAAAAATGTGCATAAAACTAAAGATACACTCCAGGAAAAAGAGCAGCTTATTTTTACAGTGGTGGGACTAGTTTTTTCTTTTATTTATATTTTTCTCTGTCTGTCTCTCTTTGTGGGGGGAGGGGGTGGTAAATGGCAATATGTCCAGTGCATGAAGTGCAGAAGGTTATGAATTACTGTTGTTGGCCATACATATGTTTGCTTCTATCCAAAATATAGGTGTTATTTACAACCACTACATTGTTTTGGTTGTTCTTTCAGGAGTCTCATAAAATATATTGTTAAGTCATTATGTTCTTATACCAGCCCTGACTTTTTGGCCACAATGAGAGTGCAAACAGCTACTACATGACCCCAACTTCTGTGACATTTTCACACTAGTTGTACTGCTGCTGTCGTTTAACCCTTTGTTGCCTAATGTTAGGTATACTAACCATTCATTGTGGTGCTCAAAATTTCGAACCGGATATTGACAGTCACTTAATGGCTTACTGTATGTGGCTGTCATTTAGATTCTGGTCTCTCCTACACCTCACTCCAGGTATTTAATTCAAGCACCAAAGGGTTTCCAGACCCTACAGTATGCGCTGTAGAACACAGGTTTAAAATGCCTTTCTGAAATCATTAAAAGAAACTATCTTTCATCAGGTGGATTTACATAGAATCTCTGTAAGTGGGACAGCATTGTTCAATTTTAACATGTTTTTCTCCCTAACTACTATCAGTATTGGTTGCCTTCAAAACTTTATTGTATGATTAAGAAACATCCAAATGCAGATTTGGAAACCTTAAATCCTATGCTAATTAGTTACATTTGTGTCACAAATGTTTACCCTTCTTTTTAATTTTACATCTGTTTTGTTGTTGGGTTTTACAGGCTCTAAAGGAAATTAAAAACATTCACCTTCAAAATAAGGGGCTTCTGTCAGAACTGGAAATGCTTAGAAAAAGAAGAATAACAAATTGTGCAAGGTTCTATCAGATACTGAAAGGTAAGGAATCACAAATTTAAAAGAATTCCATATATACCTTATTTAAATAATAGCAGAAAATGTTTTTTGAAGACCTTTTCTGTCATGTAGATTGTGTACTTGACTTACATGCAGTGGTAGACAGTGGGGAATATAGGATGAAAAAGATGGTGTTCTCCTGCCAAGACATAAGAATGTTAGTACCAAAACTTTCCCATATGATTAACATAAACTTTGTCCTTTTAATATTTTTTTAAGAGATTTATTATGCAGAAAGTATATACTGCATGTACAAGGACAAGTTACAAAATTGTTCCCTTAACCAATTAGAATAAATATTTACACTATGACACACGTGAAACAGAGGTGAATATAAATATAAGTGCAAATAACGGCTGTGAAAAATTATTTAAAAAAACTGCGACTTCTGGTAAGCTAATTATAGCCGTTTATGTTTCATATGTTTTTGTTATATTTCCAGTACATGCTTGTCAAGTCGGCTAGAGTATAATTTCCTATTTATTGGACTAGGGGGTTGGGGTGTGAGGGGCAGTGAGTGAAAAATTTGGCTGTAATTCGGTGGATAAAAATGTGGGTGGGCTCAATGTTTAGAGTGTTGTGCGGGTGGGAAGTGGGGGTATGACTGGGGTGATTACTGATGAGTCGTAGACACTTTGACTGGATAACTTGGAGTCTGGGGTGGTTGGAAGAGCATGTTGAGCTCCGCCTTTTGATATATATCTCACTTAAAAGATTTAAGAAGCATGAAAATTCCATGGCGCAATAAATTGTTTACCCTTGTAATATGTGTATCACATCTTAATTTCAAACAGTTTTACCATGTTCCCATTCATTCAGTTCATTCCCAACTTGATGGTGAGGAAGCGGTGCTCTCAGTTCCTGAAATTTAATTTGAAGTTTAATTTCCACACATTTGCATTTCATACAGCATGATATAGCTAGAGAGTGCTTAGGCAATCTGTAGGGAGAAGAAACATGGATCTGATGGAGTGTGTTGTGACTGTGTAACTCATGTACTTTAATTTCAATCATTTGAATTATTCTGTATGCAGAATTTATATAAATTATGTATTCACTTCTCACTGAGCATGTATGTACAGTTTTTATTCTGTGGTGCCATTAATTACTGAACATATGGTAAGCATGGCTACAACATTAAGAAGCAGCATGTACCATAAGCGGTTGTCAATTTCAGAAGTGCTGAAGATTGTAAATGAGGTAGATGGTACTTAAATTGTTCCTGGCACAAAAATCACAGAAGAACTTGACATTTCTATGTCAGTATGGAATATGAGACAATACTGAAATGGCCTGTATGTGAAGAGATGAGCCAGAAGATGATAAAAGCAACAAAATATAGGAAGATAGAATTAGTATACATGAACTGGTTCCAGCAGTAAGAGGTTCTTCTTGTACCAATTGCAAAAAAAATGTGTCTTGCATACAAGAATATGTCAGAATCACTAAAGGAGGTAAAACTTACATGCGGTTTCAAATGTGGGTATGAATAATTTAATTCATTGAAGATGGAGGCAGCAAACTCCTCCAGAATGTTCATATCTGTTTATCAATCAGCATGATACCCTTTCCCAGTTACTGGTATCTTCAGGTTTCCTCTATCAGCATTGTGAAACTCTTCCCTTATTTGTAGTTTCCTTTACATGAACTGGGCTTTTGGCATGATCACATATGCCTCCTTGCCGCCCCTCATAATACGTCAACTAATCGTTGTAGATAGGTTCTTGCGGTGTCTTAACACATGACACATTTCCAGATTTTTGTATGTTAAAGTGTTACGCATTTATTTTCAGCTCTTCCATCTGTTGAAGAGAGAAAGAGAGAACTGGACATTTTAAAGGCTCTGTTTGAAGGGTTTGGTGAAAAGATCCCTATTATCATTAACCTTGATGAAACAACTGATGATGCTAATGCAGAAAATGTGACTGAATGGTCCAGGTTAGCAATTTTTTTTATGCTGGTGTATTTTTAATGTCAGCTTTTCGGGTTGTTATTATGTGGTATGGTTTAAGTTACAATATATTGTAAGCTTTTTAAGACTGTCAACAAAATTGTTTCATTGCGGTCCACTCTGTGTTCATTGTAAAGACACACCATGTTAGATTGAACTTCTTTATCTATGTAACTCTGTCATTTATAGTGGTACTAGCATTATCACCAAATGCATAGGCTTACACACTATAATTTCTGCTTGTTTGGTATGGACATGATAATTACTGAATCACATAGTTAAAAACATTTTTGCTAAATATTACCTCCTCCTGCATTAAACTGTGTGACAGTTGTATATTATTACATAATATATGTTAGATACATCCATTTAATTTTGTATGTAGTATGTCATTCTATTAGAGAACCACAATCAGCCCAGTAATATGTGTTGGTGTCACTCTACCATACCTCGTCAGCCTCGTGCTCATTTTCCATATTAATTCTAAATTTGTAAGTTACATATTAAATTTGTTACTACTTTTCTGCTGAAGAATATTTGTGCCCCAGACTACGGTCTCTGGGTTGTGGTACAGCATTATCTTGCAAGCCAAACTCATGTCAACTCTAAGGATGGCAGCAGCATGTTGCTTTAAAACATTACTACATAGCTACAAGATGACATAATGCCACAAATCAGAAGACCAAAATATGGGCAACAACTGCCCCGCAATTGAAACACTGTAGTAGTAGTAGTAGTAGATGCAAATCAGTGTTTATGAAAATTCCGAGTTAGCAGCCAGATGGCCAAGTACAGAAATAGCACAAAATACAAACACAAATAACAAATAAACAGGACACATATGAAACAAACATGTACAAAACAAACTACAGAATACTTAAATTGTTAATCAACACATATTGTAATAATAAACTAATAATAATAATAATATCAAATCTGTGTGCAATAATTTGCCTTCTGTAGGTATCCACATTACTACTGACTGATAAAAATAGACTTATGGCTTAAACTGGAACACATGTTACCTAAGCAATTAAAATCGTAACTCACGTGAAACATGCTACTGCCTTAAAAATTGTTTCCAAATAATAATTTTGGTTTCTGAATATAGCTATATCTCTGCCTACAAAAGCTGAAATTCGACGAAAATGATGACAGTGATGGTGATGATGATGATGATGATTATAATTCAGTTTCTCATTTATTAACATTCTAGCTTAACAGCACAAGGCCAATTATAAAACTAGCACACAGTATACAAAGTTAATAGAACTAATATACAAAGCACACTTACCAGCACAGGGCAAATTTTAGAACAACACACAGTATACACAGTTAATGGAACTAATATACAAAGCACACTTACCAGCACAGGGCAAATTTTAGAACAAC
>Ga0136643_10015445_pt1 | contig 11476 bp, 7 predicted proteins | sample TergutLab28metaG_FD_96883 | JGI IMG/M metagenome (GOLD analysis project Ga0136643, IMG submission 96883) | Labiotermes labralis P1 segment gut microbial communities from Petit-Saut dam, French Guiana - Lab288 P1 (version 3) (version 3) | ecosystem: Host-associated > Arthropoda: Insects >...
CGTATTACGTGTGAATATTATTATTATTATTTAATACTAATAACACCATAATGTCCATATAAAATTGTCTGCCATCTATCCCCTAACAATTATTGACATTCCTAGCTGAAGAATATATTAGTTTTCCTATTAACCCCCGTTTTGGACCAGATTTTTCGCACCTGTCCAAACTGGCCCTGGGGCTAACCCAGCCTCCTGAACAATGGGTACTGGGTTCTTCCCGGGGATAAAGCGGCCAGGGATTGGCGCTGAACACCCACCTCCACCTAGCACCGAGGTTTAAGAAAGAGTGGATCTATACATCTAATCCCCCTCTAGGCCTTCGTGGCCTGTTCTAGGGTGACCCCTGCTGTATAACCTATGCTGTGTTACAGTTTGAACTACCTTCAGGCTAGCCTGTATGTAATATCAGAACTCTAACATCACATCTTTATAAAATTAAAAAAAATTATAAAAATTCTAGTTCGAGGTTCTCTAATTGGAGTTCTTGTCTCTGGAGGTGAAAGCACTAAACTACGAAACATTTCGAAATTCATGAATTATTCACCCAAAGCACACCTTATCATTCCAGGGAACTTGAATCTATAAAAGACGAAAATCCTACCTCCATAGCTAATTCGAGGCAAGAAGATAAAATAATATCTGCAGGCAGTGTGGAACGTAATGTTCGTTGTACGTTAACAAGTGTATTCTGTAGTACAATACTTAAAATAAAACACACACACACACACACACATGTATATATATATATATATATATATATCGCTCGCTAAAGCATTAGGAAGTGCATACTGTCGAGTAAACAAGTAATTCAGGATAATACAAGCTTTTCCTTTTGTTATTATATCTTGGGAAAATCAATATCTTGAAAAGGTTTTCATGTCACATAACACTAGAGCCAAATGGATAATAAATGTGTAATACCATAGTACTGTGCTTTATGTGAGCACAACGATTCCTCTCACAGTAAAAGAATTTACGCATTATGAAACTCTCGTCTCAACAGCAACAGATGCTCATCGCAACAATGTGGATCATATATAATGACATACTCTAGACATCCTTAAGTGTCATTTCATAATATTTCTAAATGATGTCCTTCAAGAGTTCACTGAAAAAAAATTCATCTCCAAATATTCTCCCCTTCAGTTCATACAGTTAATTTTACAAAGACTAAATGAGTACCATCTATATGTCACCTTTATTCTGTCCCCTCTTTAACTATATTAAACATGTCCTATTGATAGCAGCAACACAAAACGATGGGGGAATATCTCCAGACAGGGGAATATCTCCAGACATTGTTATCACAAGAATAGGTTTAAGTGAAGAGCGAGAGAGAGAGAGAGGGGGGGGGAGCTTAGTATTGGAAGATCAGTAAAGCAAAGCAATGCAAAACGACTTGCAAGTATTTGGCGTTCATCTTCTGAGATTTCTCGCTTTGATGGGTCCATTAGACAGGGCCAGTTCTCGAGTCTGATTCCGTAGATGATGGTCATTAAATTTAGGTTTAATATTCGGCATTATTATGAAACACAGCAGAAGAAGTAGACGAACTACAAGAAGCTTATGGCTCACTTCAAAGCTGAAAGGAATAGCAACATTTATGCATTTAGAATGAGATTGATCTTAAAACCATTAACGGTCTCTAAACACATTTAGTAACTGTGCGTCTGTGAAAGGGGGGAAAACAGTGCTTCATTGTATGGGCTACCTTGGTTTGGCGGCTTTATTGCGTTCTTATATCGAAATAATGAACTGTACAACTGTGTGGTGTTGTATACTATTTCGATTTACACATTTCTGTGTGCAGATTGGTATGTAGTATCTTACAGGGGCGTAATGAGCGATTTGTTTTAAAACAATCGAATACAGAATCTCAAATTATTTTTTTCGACGTTTTGCTGACCGTGCATCGCAGTATATTTATCTCAGTAATTAACCAACTTGATGGACAAAATTTTTGTTTTGCAATAAGTTTATTTCATGCCTCTACATGTTTCGAGCACATGTGCTCGAAACATGTACAGGCATGAAATAAAACTTATTGTGAAACAAATTTTGTGCATCAAGTTGGTTAAATACTGAGATAAAAAGAATCTCAACATTTCCTACTCATATCGTACGAAAGGATGGGTCGTTAATAGGCAATGTTACATTTTTTATTTCAAACTTTCCTCATGTTCTGAATATTATATGCTTTCTTCTGGGTAATTCTCCGGCATCTGAATTTCATATGCCAACGTTTCCTAACACTCTTGTCTGTTCCATCTTCATAGGCGGGTAAGTATGAAGATGGAAGGCACAGAGTGTTCCGAAACGTTGACATATAAAATTCAGACGCCGGAGAATTACCCAGAAGAAAGCACACAACAATGTTACATTTACTACAGGAACTGTAGTATGATATTTATGAACCACTTCCAAAAGATAAAGGTTTCAAATTTTTGACTCCTGTTTCATATTTAACACATTCGCCTGTGTGAATATCCGTCTTTGAACACAAATAGGAAAAAAATGATGGCTAGGTTTGAGGGCTACGGGAGAAAATACGAATAAATATTGAGGCAAAATACAGTGTGTTTTAAATGTTAAATCCTGTAGCAAGCACGGGGACAACTGTTCTTTAACATCTATAAAACAAAACTTATCCAGCACGGGTCATTTGTGTGGTTCTTCGTTCTGTAAGACAAGTAATAACTAAGGGTTCCTGTTTAGCCCGCACTACACACACACACACACACACACCTAACCACGAATTACATAAGCGGCCACATTTATCAAGATTTTATCTTAACAATACATTACTATAATGTATTTTATAATTTTAATAATTCATAACTTTAGTTAACACAAAGTTTAAACTCCCTGAAGATGGTGTATTAACACCGAAACATGTCGGAGTAATTTAATATAAATTTACACTCCTTATTTGTGCAGCTGTTGATATAAAATAAACATTCATTATTCAATATGCACGGTATGAACATAAAAGTAACTACCGGATTTTTAAGCTCATGGTTCCGTGCATCTTAATTCAATGTTAATAAAAACCCAACCAGATGCAACAGTATGCAGATGTTTATTTTCTGCAAAGTCACTCTACATGTTTCGGGTGTCACAGCACCCATCACCAGGAGTACTAAAAACTGTAACCGCAGCCTCCAGTACAGGTGGTTGATGCGATACTGGTTAGCTGTTCTTAGTGTTTTCTGGCATTGTTGGTTTTTCCCATTTATGCGGATGTTGACGTTGGTTGGTGTTAGTTGCTTCTGTTAGCATGTCTTGTTATACCAGATGGCTGCATTCGTTCTATACAGTTTCATTTTTATGTTCTTATAGTGGTATATATATTTTGCCTGTTTGGCATCAATAAATTTTAAGCTCATGTTTCCGTGCATCATAATTCAATGTTAATAAAAATCCAACCAGATGCAAATGTATGCAGATATTTATTTACTGCAAAGTCACTCTAAATGTTTTTGGGTGTCACAGCACCCATCATCAGGAGTACTAAAAACTGTAACCGCAGCCTCCGGTACAGGTCATACTGTAAAATACAAGGATTAACTGGAATGAACTAACAGTGTGTGCTGGCTTGTTAACAAGCCAACACACACTGTTAGTATCTGCATACTGTTGCATCTGGTTGGATTTTTATTAGCATTTAACTGTGGGCTATTTCACTCGTAGTCGAGATGTATTGTTTTTACTTGGTGGTAATAACAGCTGTTTAAAATATTCTCAAACACCTGTAATGTTGTAAAAAATTAATTAAAATTTTTATTTACATTTCAAAAATATGTGGACAACTGCCGAAATAATGTCGCATTCTTGCATCCTTTTCAGAATATTATTTACTAGTTATCTGCCATCTAGTCTTAGCCCATATCTGGACCCGATTCTAAGATTCAAAACAGCGTAAATGTTTTGTATTTAGTCTTAATATCTTGCACTAGACTTTCATTAATATCTTGCACTACACTTTCACTAGCTTAGATTATAAGGCATCGAAAAAAGACGGTTACAAAAAATGTACTGGGAAGGATATCGAAAGTTGGGTTTTGTGTAAATTTAATGGGCCTTATTATTTCGACATTTGTGTGGCCGGAATAAGAAAAAATATGAAAAATTCCATAAAGGTTAAAGTTGTCCAACACGATACTGAAATTCATAACCGCCAGAGTACTAAAGAAACATGTAGCCCCTGTAACGTTACGTCCAGGTAACACAGTAGTGAATCTTTGTGTTATCAATAAATTTAACACACCAACTGCTTCATCCCACTTGTCAGTACAAAACATTTGTTTGGTAGGTCACTGGTGAAGCAGACTATCAGGTTGGAATCATGGCTGATCAACCAAGTTCCTTGACAGGTTCTTCTCAATTTTTCCAACGAAGGGAACTTCAAAGGAACCGCAAAGTGTCCTTGAAAATACTTTCTGACTCACCGTTTCTCTTAATCTTCACTTTACATCGACAATACGAATTTCAATAGACTATACCCAATTGACATCCAGAAGAAAGAAATGGGCGGAGCTTGTGGTACTTATGGGAGACAAGAGAGTTGCATACAGTGTTTTCATGCATAGATCTGAGGGAAACAGACCTCTTGGAAGGCCTAGGCATAGATGGGAAGAAAATATTAAAATTGATCTTCAAGAAATGGGACAGGGAAACACCGAAGGGATTGATGTGGCCCAAGATAGGGACAGGAGGTGGGCGCTTGTAAATGTGATAATGAAACTTCGAGTTCCATAAAACACGGGGAATTTCTTGACTAGCTGAGGCAGAAACTGTTAGCTTCTGAGGAAGGACTTTGTTCCGTGCAGTTAGTAAAGTAAACCTAACTGACATTACTTACTTACTTACACCATGGTGCAGAGTCCTTCTTGAGAAGCTAACTGGTTTGCAGCTAGTCAAGAAATTCCCCGCATTTCACGGAACCCGAAGGTTCATTACCGCACTCACAATCAATCGTCCGCCACCTGTCTCTATCTTGGGCCAGCCCAATCCAGTCCATATACCCACATCCCACCTCCAGGAAATCCATCCTAATATTATCCACCCATCTACGCTTAGATCTCCCCAGTGGTCTCTTTCCCTCCGGTTTCCCCACCAAGACCCTATACACCCCTTCTCCTCACCCATACGCGCCACACGCCCAGCCCAACTCATTCTTCTCTATTTTATCACCCGCACAATATTGGGTGAGGAGTACAAATCATTTAGCTCCTCGTTATGCAATCTCTTCCATTCCCCCGTTACCTCGTCCCTCCTAGGTCCGAATATTCTACCTAACTGACATACTGTAGTTATATAATTCACACAACAAAATAGTCCACGGAAATTAATTTGAACAAGAAGCAGGAAGTAGAATTAGTCCGAAATCTTAAAGCATTTTACAGTGCCTCTCTAGACGGTGCAGTACACACACAGTGCCTCTCTAGACGGTGCAGTACACACACAGTGCCTCTCTAGACGGTGCAACACACACAGTGCCTCTCTAGACGGTGCAGTACACACACAGTGCCTCTCTAGACGGTGCATTACACACACAGTACCTCTCTAGAAGGTGCAGTACACACACAGTGCCTCTCTAGACGGTGCAGTACACACACAGTGCCTCTCTAAACGGTGCAGTACACACACAGTGCCTCTCTAAACGGTGCAGTACACACACAGTGCCTCTCTAGACGGTGCAGTACACACACAGTGCCTCTCCAGACGGTGCAGTACACACACACACACACACACACACGCACGCACGCACCACGGGGTAAATCCTATATTATACGAGTACTTTCATTATATTTGTTTCCTTTACATGTCTGGTTGTTTTGGCATTAATTTGATTCTAAATCAGACCCTTAATTTATCTAATTACAGTAAATTTGCTGCCATAACACCGACTACGTCCATATCAACGGACATGATGGTACCATTACTGTAATTTTAGCCAAGCACAGTATAAAGCGCCCTGATGATGGATCCCTTGTGATCCGAAACATTTTGGAGCAATTTTAAATATTTTTAAGTATTTTATAATAATTCTGATTGTATCTACGAATTATATATTTGTACATCTGTTGGATAATAAAGCGTTTAAATTGTGCAATTATATTTAGTTTTGGTGTTGATAGTCTGCAGTGTGCCTTGTAGTGCGTCCCTGTCACCACGGCATGGCGCGTCCTCAGGTTGCGGATAGCGGAACGGCCTCCGATAAGGGGGGTAGTTGCGAATAAATTGAATAAGCAGTCGCGGACAGCCGACGAGGGGTGGTCCTCCAGCTTGGGGGTTGGGAGAGGTGCTAACAACCCCTCCCTGTAAAACACTTATGTTACGCAACATTCACATGCCGGATGCTTGCTCTGGAGACAAAACAATCGGGAGGTAATATGGACTGGATTGGGCTGGCCCAGGATAGAGACAGGTGGCGGGCACTTGTAAGTGCGGTAACGAACCTTCGGGTTCCGTGAAATGCAGGGAATTTCTTGACTAGATGCAAACCAGTTAGCTGCTCAAGAAGGACTCTGCACCATGGAGTAAGTAAGTAAGTCTGCAGTGTGTATGTGAAGAAACTGTGTCTGTAGGAAAGTATAACAGAATTCCGGTTACCTTTCACCGCAGCCCCGAACTCGGCAGCTTCATCGCATAGAATGCCTGCATCCCCTGGGTTATCCACTGACAGTTGCGGTGCTCCGGACAGCCATAAAAGAAACGAGTTGTGCAAGAGAGTGTTCATCATTACGCAGTGAGAAACTTGAAGGCGTGTATTCTTCACCAGGTATTATTAGGTTGGTCAATTAAGAAAGTTGAGATAGGCTGGGCATCTAGCATGAGAACGGGAACAAACATAGAAAATTGCAGACTGAAAAACTACAACGTAGAGACAACTTTGAGGTCTACTTGTAGAGTAGGTAGACGTTAAAGTGAAATAAAGTATGATTGTAATGAAATGGGTAATGTGCTGGCTGAATTCGGTTGCTGATGAAGTAGACGGTCTGCAAGGGTGGTGAGTAGCTGGGAATGTATGGCAAAATCAGTCGCAGACACCCGACAGTAGGTGATCCTCCAGGTTGACTTTCCTCGTCGTAAAATATATTGGCAGAAAAGGAGATGATAAAAGCATATTCGTACAGTATTTTGGTGGTACCTTTGAATAAATCCACTTGGAAAGGTAAAGTAAAGTGATCCCGTTACAGGCTGGTTGTGGCCCAGAGGGTGGGTAAAGGTATAGCTCTATTCTTCCATGACCGCGGCACTAGAAGAGTCGGCAGCACGCCCCGGCCGCACTTTACCCCTGGGAAAGACCCGGTACCCATTTTACAGGAGGCTGGGTGGGCCCCAGGTCCGGTCTGGAAGGGCGGAAAATCTCGTACCTACCAGGATTCGATCCCGGATCGTCTAGCCCGTAGTCCGTCGCTATACCGACTGAGCTACTCGGCCAAAAATCCTCTTGGACGGCTGCCCAAAAATAAAATGAAATGTCAGCTGTAAGATAGAGTTTGTGTCTGAGACAGAAGTAGCCGGAATATTTCAGTAGGCAAAGCGACCGGGCTATGGGTTTAATTCCCGGGATATCGGGATTTGATTCCCGGAAAGGGGCAACCTTCCAAAACTGCTCTGGGGTCCACCCAGCAGGCCACGTGTCCAGTGAACATAATGAGGCCGCGTCGTGAACTTCACCGCTTATTTCCATCTAGTCTCGAGGTTAGGAATACATGGAATTGTACCACCGCTCCACCACCGATACCCAATTAAAGACCAAGATGACGCCACTTTTCTTCGCACAGCAGTGGCACATGGAACTGGTTCATGATTATGTCCAACGGGGAGTTTATTTCAGATTTTAGTCAGTGACTAAGGGAAAGATTCACTAAACCGTTTATTCATAAAGAAGGTGCGTGTTCTTCAGTACCTACGTTGAATTAATAACAATCCATCACCTGTGTTTCTCTCTGCAGTAGATCAAAACAACTGTCTTAATTATTGGATGGGAACCATTGCTCTTGGTTATTTACCTGTTTGGGGTTATGTCGGGGTTTCTGTTTAACTGAAAAATAAAATTTTCATTCGTTCTTCCGACAAAACTAGATGTCGCCGTTGTAGTGCATGAACACGAAACAAAGAATTCTGGGGCAAGAGTTAACTTTTCTGTGACGTCACGCCTTGTCAACCGGTACGTAGTCCAAGAACACACTACCCCTTCGTGGATCGCTTGACCGTGCACATGAAGGTACGAAACGTCGGTGACTGTTTTCCGGTAGAAAAAGCCTAACTAGTTTCTCAACACGAGAACTGTGAGAACCTCAAATCACGCAGAACACAGGCTGTTATGGCATAAATCTACTTACACAACACAATGTGTTGAGGGGTTCAGAGACAATGCAATGAGAAAGGGGTGGCAGTATTCAAGAGAAAGTGCTAGACAGGCAGGACTTGAGGCCGCGCCCCCTTGTTCCCATTGGTTGGATCATGCCCGTAAAGTTATCATTAGTAGTCAACAAGTTACCTCGGGCAGCAGCGCCAAGGTAGCCGGAGAGGGGAGCGTTATTACCCATCTCAAACACATTCATGGTCCATCTACATACTGTTCGAAGGAAATATATTGACCCAAGGACCAGGAATCATTCCTATGGATCTTGGAAATGAAGACTGGTTAAAGTAATAGAACTCTAGCCAAAAGAAATCTGAAACTGTAGACCTGTAGTCAAAAAAGAGCAATGAAAATGCAGAACTGTGGTAAAACAAAGGTCTCTGAAAATGAAAGACCTATATACAAAAGTAGAACTCTGTAATTTATCAAACGAACTCTAAAAATGTTGAACTGTAGTAAGAAATCGGAAAACGAGTAACTACTTATTCCTTTCAAACTAATTAAAGGTAAAGCTCGCCCTACGACGTAAGTATACAAGTACAGAAAGGAGGTGAAAGTATAAATCGTACCCATTCGCAACATGGCATTAGTAGGAGGTAGGTGGTCAGCACCACGCTCCGCCCGCTTTACCTCGGGTGGGTTTCGGGGCCGATCTGGACAGACTCGGAAAATGTTGCACTTGTCGCGATTCGATCCGCGTCAGACTAAGTAAGAATTATGAAAATATTTCGCAGCGCCTTCCAAACGTCCTCAAATATTTACGAATGGACATGGCGTCGTACTCGAGATAAGTTGAATCTTTTCAATACCGTTACTGGAACCTCACACTTCCTCTTGCCCTGTTGCTCTGCATTTCTCTCGTCACTCGTGAAGCACGAACTTACAAAAGTAATATCTTCACGTGAAAAGTAGTTAATACAGAAAGAAGGAAGATTGGTGATTGTTAAACGTTATTGGAGAACGGTGGCAACAGAAACGTATTTTAAGGTAAGTTTGTATCATGCCTTGCCAGAAAGGTGAAAGAAGAGGAGCCAAGACGACAGCTCATAACACAACCTGCGTTGCCGGTGTCAAGGCCGGGTTTCTGTCTGAGGCTTGCCGCACAGGGACATGACTCCTGATCATGAAACCGTGAAGTTATCTATTTATTGTGTCAGCTATTTATAATTCCAGGGATAAGTCTGCTTATACCAAGACGTGGACTTACTAGTGTCAAGTTCCTTCCAATATGAAGCAACAATTTTGTCAGTTCCCATCTGTAGTTACGTTCTCTGAGACAGACCTTGCATTGATAAACTCTGACATATTATAGAACCTTAAGTGATGCAATGAAAACACATTTTCTCTAAATATGCATCCCAGAATATAGTACTATTCTAATTCACCTCCATGATGAACTCAAAGCTGGAAAATAGTTCAGTGTTCCATAATGCGTTGTCACAGAAACAGTTACTCTTTTGCCTAAAAGGTCTCATCGAGTATTCTGCCATCGAAGACTGCAGTATACAGCAATCACGGCGACTGTGCTAAAGCTGAAATTTCCCATGCACATGCAATCAGAACAGGGGTTTACAATTTTATGTTTTTTTTGACCGTGCATCTTATTAAAATCTTTGTAAATAACCAACTTGACGCACAATTCTTTTACTTATATTCATTTATTCCAATTCTCTACATGTTTCGAGCAACCAAGTGCTCATCATCAGTACAGTCAATTGTATCAATACGACTTCTGGTGTATGTCACTCTATATAGGTGAGCGTGTGGTATGCAGGTTTGGATGGACCAGGTTCCATCTAAACCTGCATACCACACGGTCACCTATATAGAGTGACATACACCAGAGGTCGTATTGATACAATTGACTCTCCTGATGATAAGCACTTGGTTGCTCGAAACGTGTACAGAATTGGAATAAACAAATATAAGAAAAAGAGTTGTGTGTCAAGTTGGTTATTTACAAAGTGGGGTTCACAAGTCTAGGATCCACCTAAAAATTCCAGGCTCCAGATAGACGACATGAAACAGGTCAATACTGAAGAGCGAAAAAATATTAGGAGCCACAGTAAAAAAATTTTAGTGCAGCCATGTTTGAGATTGTGCAGTCTTGGTGTGGAGTTTTGTTCCTACGAAGACAGTTTTAATAAAGCCGCTCCTCTTAGTTACGTTTTGCTCTCGCAAAAAAAAAAGACCCCCCCCCCCCACACACACACACACAAACAAACAAACACACACGAATCATGTTTGTTTAAGAAAACTTGCTGTAGGAACTGCTGCTATCATCGCTATTAGACTATTTCTTCTGCAGGAACTGTGTATTATTTACGGATACAATTATGAATTAATATAACTAAACTCCGAATTTCCCAGCAAAAGTATAGTATCAGTTCCATTTGAGAATACAAAAGTTGGCCTGACCACGTGGGCGCTGACAACAGGTCACAGATGGAGAAAGTGACCTGTTTTCACATACGGTGGTCTTTATCGAACGTGGTAAAGACTGCCGAAAATTATCGAGAAATGTACTTCTTTTCGATGTACATTGCACAGCCAACTGCGATGGCTCTGTACAGTGTTCGGAATTATACGAAACAAGCAGGTTTATATTGACTGCACAGAAATAAACAGGGCCCTTTGCGGTAGGTTCTATATAAACTTTAGTTTTAATATAAGGTATGAAAATTAAAGGAATTTTCTGTTAGCATATTCTAACAAATATGTTAGTAAAAATTGAGGGGAAGGGGGGTGGGGGGGGTCCGTAAAAGGCGATCTGACTTTCGAGAAAGTCTCAGTTTCACACAGTTAAATGAAATAAGGATTTTGTACAACTTCCATTGGATTCAAATGAGATTTTAGACAGTGAGCTGCATTGATTTGATAGCATAAATTCTGAGGACCAAAATACATTTCAAACCTTTAAAAAGTAATAAGGAAATATGATGCCTATTTGCTGGTTACGCTTACGACGGCGTGTGAAACACAGCTGTAGCTATGACCCGATGAAACACAGCTGTAGCTATGACCCGATGAAACACAGCTGTAGCTATGACCCGATGAAACACAGCTGTAGCTATGACCCGATGAAACACAGCTGTA
>Ga0136643_10015449_pt1 | contig 11475 bp, 4 predicted proteins | sample TergutLab28metaG_FD_96883 | JGI IMG/M metagenome (GOLD analysis project Ga0136643, IMG submission 96883) | Labiotermes labralis P1 segment gut microbial communities from Petit-Saut dam, French Guiana - Lab288 P1 (version 3) (version 3) | ecosystem: Host-associated > Arthropoda: Insects >...
CTGCGACAACTTGGGTGAGGGGTGGGGTGGGGTGGGGGTGGAAGAGGGTACCCCCACCCTCTCATAAATACCGTACTGCTAGGGTTGCATTTCATGAGGAAGGATAGCAGCATAAAACTGCAAACTATTCATTCTTAGCGCAATAAAATTTCAAAATACTGATCCATAATAGGAATATCACGTATGTACTAACTCCACGATTCATCCCCGCAACGTTAGGACGTATGCCTTATATCTTGAATGAAAGAAAATAAATGAATACCGACAGAATTCTGGCATATAATTTCTTGTAAAGTTGCTATTACGACAATGTGGGCCACACGAGAAGAGGATGTGGAAAGGACTGGCTATCATACTGCAGAGCGGTTTTCTTAGACTGCGTCACTAACTATATGAGGTTCTACTGTCTAATTCCTTCGGTGAGGTAAGGAGATTACGGAACTCGCCTGAAAACATGGGAAATGGACCAAACACGCATAGAATGGTGACGTTTTCCTTAAGCAGCGTTGAACCTAAAGATTTACGAGAACATCGCAATTAGTCGTGTTGGACCCGTGCGATTTAAGTTTAAACGATGTTATGCCTTATAAAGTGTCCACTCAAGTCGGAGCTCGCGGGCAACATGTTACATGGCCAAATGTGTTGTCAACGGCGACATTTGAAAAAGAAAAAAGTATTTTGACCCTTTTCCTAGCAAAACCGAGATAGAAAGCCTGAACAGTTCTGAAAACTTGTGAGTTGTTTATCTATGGAGACATACGTCATATCACTGTTTCATTTTGTAAAATTGTGCTCAAAGTAACAACAACCTAGAAAATTTCACTTTTAAAAATTTTTCCTATCATATTTTTAACGCAAAATGATATACAGGGGTGCTGGTAAGTCCTTAGCCACACTAGGAAGGAAACAAACTAACATTTCTGCCAGAATGGTATTTGCTTCGGCGCCTTGCCTTGAACGGAAAAAAAAAAACTTGATGACAGCTCGCGTCTCGATGTTGTCGAAATCGCGCGCGTCCCTGACATGCTTCCAAGCTTTTTTCCTTCCTGGTCGGGCTAAGGACTTATAACCCCAGTATAGAAAACGCACACGCAGATATACGTATACTTACCCACTCTCCATTCTGTGTATTGAAATTCACATTCTCCGCACCACACAAAAGGTTCAGCGGGCCTCCCTTACGCTATATTTTAGGACTAACCTCTGACCACGGCGATGATATGCAGTTCCCGTTAAAGAAAAACGAATGTTCTTTTCTTCCCGAAAGTACTGGATGTTTGCCTTCAAATTATGTGTAAATTTTAAAAAATCCATTCCACATTAACACTAAACACATGTTACATTTCTTTTTCGTGTAAATATATTAATATTTTCTCTGAACCTTCTACGCTTTCGAGAGTGTATGAGGCTAGGTGGCCACCAGTGAGGCTAGGTAGCCCCCACAGACTGTTCAGCAAAAATGGTAAAGAGAAAAAATCAGTAAAACAAATCGGATGTAGAGCTCGGCTGTCAAGCGTTTAGCCGGACGATTTAATGAGGCCCTACGGTCGTCTTAGTACAGTAAACACTACTGTATGAACCAAAGAGAGCTAAGGGACAGTTTGGTTTCACGGCGTGGGAGTGCACCGAGGAACTGTCAGATAAACGTTAATGCTTTCAGGGGAAGTGGGGGGAATGGCCGGAATTAATCGCGGCGTTCTTTTGCAATGAGCCCCCCCCCCCCACCCTTGTGGGGTTTAAAGCGCCGGACTAACATTCTACAGCCACCATTTTCATTTCGCGAAAAAAAAGTAAAAGTAAAAAAAATGCATACGAGCTTCTGTAAAGTGGGGCGGTCTTCCGGGCGAAGTGAGAGTAATGGAAATTGGGGAGAGGGAGGCGCAACTGAGAACGAGAGATAAAAATTGAGCGACAGGAATACAGAAGACAAAGATGACCGATTCTAAGGAAGAGCAGACCAAGTAAATGTTTCCAATTTTACTGCAACGCGCACAGGACAAACAGTCAATCACGTGACAGGCATAAATATAACGTAACTGACTAACCGTCAACTGAATGACTAGCGAAGTTTCTAATTAACTAATCAGCCACGCAAACATTCCAAACAATTAACCAACAAACATATTAACCGATTAATTACGCAGTGAGCAAAACAAGTAACAAACGGACCAAAACAATCAGTTAAAAATCATGTTTCTCATATCCGAGTCAAATAACCTTGACAGGTTACGTGTCAAGGTTAACTGACAAGGTTAACCTCATTCCTCTATTCCGGACGTAAATGGATTGAACCCCTGTCCGGAGAAGCCCACTACGATGTCTTCGTGCTGTTTCGCAGGGCTGGATCCTGAAAAAAAGGGCCGCATCCCAACCGACCGTACATCAATGAATGCAGCATAAACTCAGCAACTGATATAGCGTCATGATATAAATCAACCTCCTCCATCATTCACAATCAGTACAACACAACATGATCTCAGTAGGTGATACAAGAGTGTAACATAAATTCATGCCAGTGACCGCCAATTTCCACATTTCACTCTAGTCATCATTCATAATGAACTTTATGGTAAGAACATCACTCGAAGCTTCACAATTCCGACAAACCCCGTGACAAGAAAGACAAACACAAGTATCATTTCTCCGTTCACGGGCACTCTGAAGATTTTCTGCATCCTCCTCCTCATCTCAAGAGCAACTGCCTAAGCATTTCTCCGGTACCAAGCGCGTTTCGGCTGTTGTTCTTTTGCTGACGAACAAGTCGCGATATTATATATAAAAAAAGATGAATTTGTAAAGCGGGAGTCTAAGAGTCGTGACTATTAGGGTGGTATTGGTGGGACGGAGGGGCGGGGGGTGTTTGATGTCGAGGATTTCAATTTCATCTGTTGATGGTGCACATACCGACAGAGACAAGCCAGCCTAACTAAAAACTGTATAATTCTGCTATCAATCGCGCTGTCCTCAACTAAAATCTTTATTCGTATAACGATCCTGTATACAAAACTAATCATTTTGATAAAGCGCCCCATCATAGGGAAACTTTACTTCTGTTCGCTTTACATACAGTGAAACACTACTGTGAAAATCATTTCTCACTTTTTAGAACAAATTAAAAAGTAATTAAAAATTTAAAGAAGTCGGCAAATGATTTGAGATTGAAAAAGTGTACTTCAATCCGGTGTCCGCCCCACACACATTTTTTGTTACCTTGTATATATTATTGACACGATATACAAACAGCAAACTTCAGGTTTCATACTGAATGTAATTACATACTCACAAAAACAATAACCAGTAAACATGACGCTTGAAAACACACAAGACACCTTCATGCCTGAAGCCAGGTGGTCCATACTGTGCACGTGTAACCAGAACTGCTAAAATTCGTCCTACACACCAGAGTTGTTTGTGACATGTTGCTATAAGCATACAGTGTTCCTTCCTGCTCTCAGTCCATTAAGAATCATCAGCTCTGCCAGGTCACATATCCAACGGCGTCGGACTGGCGCACATTCTTGCACAGAGGGAAGAGAGAGGGAGAGAAAGCGAGACCAGAAGATATTACCGCATCTGTAATCTCTCCCACGCTTACAACTATTAAAACACAAACGATTATTAGGAACACACTTTCATCCATTATCGATAATTTAAGAAAAATATGATTTGGAAAATCACTAGTTAGTAATGATCACATTATTCTGTAGTAACTTCATATTTCATATACACACCTACTAATAGTAAAGTTACAAACAAAAGTTACTGAACAATGCTAAGCTTGCCAATCAAATTTTAACTACTCATTTTTAAACAGGCCCTCCATTTCCTGCGCTAATTTATATTGACATTTTATAACCCATATGTAACAAATAACGACATACGGATGGACCCATATAAGCACGCATAAAGAAATTCAGCTTATCACTCTACACGATCACCCTCTGTAACTTTGTTGTCTCGACGTGCTCAGTCTGGTAGGTGAACCTCCTTCGGGAAACGGGTGTGGTTCACCGAATCACATAGTTTTAATTATTTATTTTACTTGTTTTATTTACTCAATTTATTGTTGATAAAATGTAAAAAGGCGTGCTGTATCAAGTTAAACAACTAAATCATATTTTATTAAACTAACACAAGTCTTTTGTACTCCCTCACTGCCTCACATTGCTCTCTTACGCGACTGACTTCCTTACTGGACTGCTAGGGTCCGTTTAAATCTTTCCCCTCCTACCTATCACCAACGGTTCTGAATATACGTTGACAGATTAAACCTAAAACGTACAGCTATGAACCGTCCGTAACTGACGCCAGCAATCCTAATAAAAACAACTTGTATATAAAAAATGTTCGGCTACGTCACTAACGACGATGCATCCTTATTGTTAAAATTTTACAACACTTCGTGCAATCATATTACATTCTCTGTAGACACAAAAGCTTAAGTGTGTGTGTGTGTGTGTGTGTGCATGCTATCCACGTGTAACATACTTCAGCTGACTGTTAGGTCCATCCCCTCACCTCCTCGGTACGATATGCACAGATTACACACACTTCGGTGGACGGACAGGCGAGCCGCATGAGTGATGGAGTGATGCTGAAAGATAATTAAAAGTCTGAGTTCGTGTTTTTGAATCACCCTACACCTTCATTATCTGAGCCCTGGGGAAGTTACCTCATTAGATTAAACAAAGGTGGAAGGGGGATGCGTGTGCAGTAGAAGACGAGACTGGCCAAACGATATCTGGTTACTGCTGTGCTGTGGCCACAAGGTGTTGTTATAAGCCTGAGGCGAAATGTTGTCAACTTTTCCATCAATACTGTAGTATAGGTTCCTCACACTTTATATACTGCGCGATTCATTTGGTCAGGGTTCACACTTCACATTACACCAATGAACCATCTCAACGGATGTTTTCACAACACAGCCTCCAACAAGAGAGACAAGTGGTACATTCAAAAAACGATATCGTACATGTCAAGACACAAAGAAGCGAAGTACTATCACTATTTCACCACCTTCCTACCAGTTTAAATACCAGGCAAGAGAGTACAGTTAGTATAGTGACAGAATCACCTAGTTTAATTGTGGTTCAATCAGGCGACACAATTTTCTCTTCGTCAGAGCTTCAAGACCGACTCCGGGGTCCAGTCAGCCTCCTACTCTTGGGCACCGGGCGGCAAGGCATTAAACTGACCGCTCACCTCAAACTACGGCCGAGATAAGAATGAGGGGAGCTATACATCAACCCCCACCACATGCCTTCATGACATACACAGCGACTTCATCAGACATGTGCCAATGCTATTTACATACGCGTCTATGGACGTATCAACCAGTCTGCGAATATACTCAGCTGTGAATGTCCGTCTCAACACTCGAGGGATACTCGAATACTGAAGATCGTAGTTGATATCTGTTAGGCCAAGCGTTCCAATTTCTACCCAGGTGTCAAGCCATCTCGACTGCGATTCATCAGATTTTCTCACTCCTTACGACGCTTCCTTCCTCACTCCCACCAATTCATCACGCAAATCATCTCCATAATCGACATTACATACATGAAACAAACTGCCAGAAGCCCTCCTTAGCCCAAAATGCATCTAAATAATATACAAATACTTGGTGCTATAGCACATAAAAGAAAATACATCTCCGCCAGAGGCACCACATCCCGTATTTCTGCCACAGTTTTGAAGCAATTGACGCTTGCGCGGAAATCGCGACTTGGGCCAAGTCGCAATACACTAACATGATTTCCACACCATCCGGCAAGGTCTTCTCTAAAACTTGCAACCGGCTCTGGAGCGCACTCAGCTTCCTGTTCAATGGTTTCCATGGAGTAAAGCAGAAAGTAGCTCACATCCATCTAGTGAGGGAGTTAATAACAACCTGGAATTACGAATTATAACTCTACTCCCGCATATTTTCATGGCGTGTAGGACTTTACTCTTTCACTGTGGCCAAAATGCGGAGTTTCTAATGTCACAGCAAGTGGTATATATAGTTACCAGTGTGATTGAATGTGTTAAATAAATAAACCAAGAGTCAATCAATTCACCGCATATACTGATGTACACAGACGTTACGCCTTTAATATAATGTATTGATACTCCAAGGTATGGAAGACGTCTGGACAGCAACTGGGAACACCAACAGCTGCATACATCTGAGTCCGATTATACTGAACTATTTACGAATCCAGTGCGGAAGCTTGAATACAAGGGGAACGGGAAACGTGGATGCACGGATACTTTAAAGCCGATTTTATTTCTTCGTTCACTATATCCAAACGAAGCAAAAGGAAATACGCTACAGCCACACATGGGTGTCACGGTATGTGTTGCTACCGGGGCGAAGGTGGGAAGTGACGATATACAGCGAGAAGCGGCGTAAGGTTTCGCGTGAAATGGCCAGTTTAATTTCTTGTGCGCGGAAAAGGTCACTCATAATATCGTGTAAAATACCTAGGACGCAGAAGACGGCAAAATATCGAAAAATAGTTTGAATATGTGCATGTGGACTGGATTCAAACGACAAAGCAGTCATTACTAAACACTTGTGAACACGGTAATGACACTTCAGGTCCCAAAGAGCGAAGGAATTACGAAACAAATATCTCAAGAAGAACTCTGCTTATACTGTCCGTTCCCTTCTTCCTACTCCACTCGTGATCTTCAGTTAAGTATAGATGCAGTATTTAGGATTGGAGAAACCAAACACAGTTATGAACAAAAAGTATTTATGGGTGCGATGCAGAAAAACAAAATTTCCGCAAAGGAGACTCTGCAATCCGAAAAGGTTTTTGCAGTGTCCGTTCGATCCTGGCTGAAGTTCATGCGGTTTCAAGGCCACTGACGAGCAAGTGCTATCGAACTACCTACTTCTGATTCTTCATTCATTCATCTCGCCCAGGGCAACTGTCATCGCCAAGTAACAGAACTGAGTATCAGCAAATAAAGCGTCATATCCCAGAAAACCAAGGGTCAGTTGTTGACCCTCAGGCTGTAGTTTGCGTAATCAACTAGCAAATGCTAGAAAGTGCCTTAAAATGAGTCACGACTCTCACATGCTCTGCAGTTCTTCAGCTACAACAATATTTGCACATACTCTCCCCGGGCGAGAAAGCGCAATACGTACGTACTCTACGAAAAAGGAAAAAGCTATCGAATTTGTTTAATTATACCAAGTAGCAACTGACTTCTTGGGCGTACAGTACATAAAATTCCGCTCTCATGAATTTCATTGTCAGACTCGCAGTGTTGGACGTAAGATATCTTCATTCTAATAGGCCATAATGTGTGTGTGTGTGTGTGTGTGTGTGTGTGTGTGTGTGTGTGTGTGAAAAGAAATTTAAGTATGGAAATAGTTTCGCTTACGACTCCTTTATACTAAGCCCGAAGAAAAGAAGAAAGAGGTAGCATGGATTAAGCTACACTGTAACAGACAAACCCTTCACCCACGATAAAATCGACATGCACAAAAAAATGCTGGTAAAATGTCCTTTGGACTGAACTTCGCATTTATGCATAAAGGAAAAGACTTCCGTCATGAATTCTGCATATTCTGTACATCTGATCCCACGCGCAACGAATCTATGTGCGCGAGATTCAGGGAACTAAGGATGCTGGACGCAACACGGATATTGCCGCATGTCCAGATCGTTCTTATACATCGGCAAACATGAAACACCATATATGTACCAATTACCTGTAACGTGGCTTAACAGTGGTTCAGATTAGTCTGTGTCGGTCGTCACCTACATTTCTGTATCACCAAAATCATTCACGGCGGCTAAAACAGGATGTCCTCCTATTGGTGCTGCGATCTGCAAACATGGATTTCTATTGCCATGGAAGTCTGGATAGAAGACCACACCTCAATGCAAAACCCATATCGGTGCGATGGAAACAACGCGATGCACGTTCCTGACTAAGCGTGAACTAAGCATGAAAATAATTCCTCTGGAGGCCACCATCAGTTCTCTATACAGAGTACCTTACTACTACCAGGAACAAGATAGGAAATAACGGTATAATTTAAAAATATTGAGTAGCGTTCGCGTAATAATTTTTGCCTTCGGAGAGCAATAAGCATTACATATTCTAGGTGTGCGTTTGCAACCTTAGTTATCCAGCATGCAAAGCACACACGCCGTATTGTATTGTCTGTGGCTTGTGTGGCTCTACCATACTTTTCACATTACCTCATTGCCACGATTTTATGGAAAAAGTTACTGAACAGAGAACGTGTATTTCGATTTTCTCCACAACTTTTGTCCAAAACATTCCCCATTCTAAGAGCGAGATATTATCCGAAATGAACATAGGTCTTCGTGAAAAGTATTCTTGGCATATTTTAATGGCACTTGGAATTTTCTTCGACATATGGCCGAAAAAAAAAGCAAATATCAAATTTCATGAAAATCCGTCCTGTGGAAGCCGAGTTCTATGTGGTCGAACGGACAGACATGTCGGAACTAATAGTCACTTTTCGCAAGTTTGTAAGCAGGCACCGATAAATTAGTTTTAAAGGAAAAGGTAAGATCCAAAGTATGATATCTTTTCCATCGCACTGCGCGCCCATATTACAGGCGCAAGGCTTCAGACACGGAAACCTGTCCTCCTATGGAATGCACCTAGTGCGGAGCGAGCACTACCAGGCCTGCTGTTTGTCATAAACGTGTAGAATCAACAACTAATGGGGAGGCTACATCAATATATGTCCGCATGTTACACACCGAAACTATTCAACGAATTTTGTACAACTTGAACTATGCATCTACAACACTACAGGTCGAAGAGGAATATAAAAGTGTTCCATGTCTCTCCAAAGGAAGTTCCTCATTTAGATAAGACGGAGAAGAACTTAACCAAACATTCGTCTAAAAATTCTCATATGCACCTCACAACACATTACAGTCGATACAGAATGTAAAACAAAGAATGTCGTGAGATCTGTACCTTACGTTTGGTGCAGATCGGCTTCGGTCCCGAACATCTCAACAACGCTCACTACTTCAAACTTGCGTACTGCCTTCTTCATTATACTCGTATTAACATCTACAATTGACAAATCTGTTTCCGAATATATTATTAGGTACAAAGTATACGATTTTGTGTTTTCGACCTAATCTCCAACTGCGATGTACAGCTGATCCCTTCAATGACAAAGGGGTTCACATTCCATTTACTGCCCAAGGCAGAGGAGTTTTAAAATTGTAGTATACTTACACACATTCTTGACCTACGGCGTACCGGGGTCGACAGTATGTGAGGGATTAAACATCCGAAAATTTCATCGAGACCGGCATCGAAGGGTCAAACAATGTGGTCAGGAGCACGAACACATCACACAGTAACACGCGCCTCCAATGAAAGTGCACGGAATGCAACCTCCACGGAGACCAGAATAACGTCTACGAGACCAAGAAGTCACACGAAGTAGAAAATATTTGTTCTCGAAACAAACAAACAATGAATCCAAAAACTCTAACATATAAAAACGTAAATGAGGGTTACATGGCAAGCAGGTAGGCTGTTTGTGGTAGATGTTCATAAACCTGGTCATTTTTCAGCTTTTTTGATAGTGTAATTCGCCCTTCAATATGTGTCAGATAACCGAGTGCAAGTTACGGGTCTGTAACAGCTGTACTAGTGCACAAAACAGTTCTTCGAATCTTGCTGCTGGCTGAACAAGTCTGTCCGTGAGGCAAACACATGAGCTCCATGCAGTCTATTCCGCCCCGGCAACAGTCGTCGGTAGCTTATCACACAGAGGCACTTCCCAAATACTGGGCCCTATGCGATTATAGCTGACCTTCGGAAAAACAAACAATAAACATGGATAACATCGTGCCGATATGTTTGCACTTGGTGCCACATACCTTTGCACTGTTTTGGCTTCCAGTGCATGACGTTACGTCGTCAATGTCACGCTTGAAAGTGCAGCTGTCACCTTTAGCTTAAGCCCGTAAAGGTCAATACCAGCACAGCAGTCACCCACTGCCCTTTCTTGGACGACCCTTCTCGATAAATAACCATAAACGTCCTACATCCGGCTCGATGCCATGTAACGTCTTCATCCTACTGGGAAAGGTGAAAAAAAAATCATCTGGTAATCTTGCACCAGTATGCATTTTGAATAGATAAGGACTGGTGGGTTATACAGTCACTGCAGCAAGTTAAGGAAATTCTACCACGCAAAATAATAATAATAATAATAATAGTGCAAAAGGAAGCGGAAAATACGTTAAAATACACGGGTTTATGTATAGAGATACATTGAATGTGGAACCGGAAATGTACGATTATACCAGTAATAACTGGAGCCACTGGAATGGTAACGAGAAGCTTAAGGAAAGATCTGGAAGCTGTACCAGGAAAACATTCGGTAGATTCACTACAAAAGACAGCTGTACTTGGAACATCACACATAATACGGAAAGTACTGCAGTGTGAATTCTGAAGCCTGAGCGATGGGGATCACCGCTGGTTCAAGAGAAGTACCAGGAAGAAAAGGCCTGAGATACAGACATCCATATAATAACAACAATAATAATAATAATAATTACACCGGCAGTTTCTTGTATACTTATACACGTCAGTGTGTGCCCAGTTACCAAAAAAAAATTGATTAACGAAGCGTTTTTATTGTTACGGCCGAAGGAGGAAATAGCCCTTCAACGTGCTGCGTAGGACAACTGGATGTGCCTCTTCGTCACCACTTCCAGCATGGTTCTGGGGCCGATCAAAAATCCTGCTTGATATTAACCGTGGAGTCTTTCTCTGGACATTAAAGACCGAACCACGACTTTAGAGAAATGGTCTATAACGTACAGTTTACCTGTGCGCCTCCTTATACGCCAACTTCAAGAGTCGCCACACGTAAATGACAAAAGCCTTTACTGCTGTCGATCGTCAATAATACTAGCGCTAGAGCCACATGAATCCCCTAGTGCATTTGTACACGTCATAACAGCCTTAGCATGACTACTGCCTAGACTTCGTTTCAAACATAGCTCACTTTTTCGAACGAAAAGTGCTGACGTAACTGGGGATTATCAGCAGTCTGGACGACACAACGAAGCAAGCACTCGATTTCTTCATACAGCGGGAGACCAACAGCAGCAGCGTACTAAACTCATACGGGTAGAACCCACCACATAAAAAACTGCTGTTTTCAGGGTAACGGTTAGCATCCCACCGTCTCAAAATGAAACATCACGGAACCTTGTTAGATTTACATGAGATACAGAGGTCCCGGGTTCGATCCCCGGCGCTACCAGATTTTCCGAGTAGTAGTGGGTCTGGAACGGGGTCCACTCAGCCTCGTGAGGTCAACTGAGGAGCTATTTGAATGAAAAAAGTAGCGGCTCCAGGTCTAGAAAACAGAGATTAACGGTTGTGGGGACCCGTTGCGCTGACCACGTGACACCCCTCTATCCGCAAAAGTTGGCACTAACTTCGCCGACCGGC
>Ga0136643_10015452_pt1 | contig 11473 bp, 5 predicted proteins | sample TergutLab28metaG_FD_96883 | JGI IMG/M metagenome (GOLD analysis project Ga0136643, IMG submission 96883) | Labiotermes labralis P1 segment gut microbial communities from Petit-Saut dam, French Guiana - Lab288 P1 (version 3) (version 3) | ecosystem: Host-associated > Arthropoda: Insects >...
ATATTGGACCGTGCATCATTGTGATAGTTGAAGAATAAGAGACCAACTTGATGTCACTAGTTATTAAGTTTTATTTCACTTCTTCTATGCTCAACATGTTTCGGACATTAATACATCCATCATAAGGAGCCTGCGACTTTCCTATTGTATCACCACATTGGTCGTGTGTTCTTGTTTCGATGTGTTTTGGAGTTTCGGTGTGGCTGGGTTGGGGTGGTATCCGTGTAGCAGGCTTCAAGAACACGTGACCAATGTGGTGATACAATAGAAAAGTCGCAGGCTCCTGATGATGGATGTATTAATGTCCGAAACATGTTGAGCATAGTAGAAGTGAAATAAAACTTAATAACCAGTGACATCACGTTGGTCTCTTATTCTTCAACTATCACAATGATGCACGGTCCAATATACATAAGATCCCACATATTGTTTGTGGCTTCTAGACATTCCTTAATGCTTGTGTACGTAAAGGGTATTTTTGTGAAGCGTTATTAGACGATGTCAAGAATTCACGTTGATGTGGTGCAGACTGACACAATACAAAAAAAAAATTCAAATTCAGTAACGCACAAGGCTCCCATTAAATTACCTGTAAGGGTGTAGCGGCACTGATATTTTATTACACAGAACTGTAGTGTACATAGTACTCACGCACATTTCCTAAGTTGATAAAAGATTCGTCCTGATAATGGCTATTTATAAGTCATAAAACGTCTGGCATGAGTCTTACCTTATCTAACAAACAAACACACAATATACAATGTTTGATTGTTTTTGATACAATGAAGAACAACGGTATGAACTTGAAGCTGAAACACACTAAACTGGGACTCATTTCAGTTTACTCTTATCTAAATGGGTCATTCGTCTGTAAGTTACGTGTCCATTTGGGGAACACTGAACCTGTTTAGACAGCTCCGAAGAAGAAAAATGCCACACAAACAATTACAATACGATAAAGCTAATAGTTAACAGAAACAAACAACTAAAAATAGTAAGGAGTAGGGTTAGGTCAGTGGTAGAGGGGAGTGATGGTTTGTCTCAAATAACTGCAGACCTCCCGTAATACTGTTCAATGTGCTAATATTTTATATATGTACACAATATATATTTATGTATAATGTAACCACATGACATAAATTTTATATACAAAGTCGTGTTGCGAGTTGATACAAGTTCTGTAATATATATATAATATGTATATGTATATGTATAGTTGTTTACAGACGAATATTTTTAACTCGGGAACAAGTGTTTTTTTTATACAATATGTGATCATCACAGTTTGGTAATTTGTCGAAAACATTCGTCTTTAATTACACAGGTTTACGTTAATATAACAATCAAGATGGTTCCATACTCATTTAAACCAAATAAATACGAATCAGATCTTTTTTTTTCCCAATACACTCATAAACAACAATATACCCCATTCATTCGCCACACGTCATTCTGTTTCATTCCATAAACCTTCCCATTCGTACTGATCTTTGGTAAAATATTGTTTCATCATACTCTTTTAATAACTAACAAAAGACAAACTAGTAGAGCAAGTTACGTGACGCACTGCATCGTTACTTATGTAACAGCCACTTCCCCTAAGTTCTCCCTTCTGTAAAGATATAAGGGAAACTTTTGACGCCATGTTAAAATGCAAGCATAAAAAAAAAATGTCATTCGATGCTATCTAGATGTACTGCTTAAATGTACGTCATTGCTTATTTTGATTACTTCATGACTGATATTTTCCTTTAGTGCACAGCCTTCTGTTACGTTCGACTTTGACCAAGATTCTGTGCAGAAACTGTCTTGAGTACCTTGCACGTCATGCACACGTAACGTAAGACCAATAAAACTGCACGTCTCATGTGCATATCAGTATTCACAGTCACAGTCACACACACACACCACATTGCTTTACAGTCATAAATTACGTGGCAACTAGTTTCGGCCCTGAGTGTGGGCCATTATGAAGCCATTATAACGGGGTGCTGCTAAGTCCTTAGCCAGACCAGGAAGGAAACAAGCTAATGTTTCTGTCAGAATGGCGTGAATTTCTTTCGGCGCCTTGCATTGCAGGAAAAAAAAAAAACAAACAAAAACCTTATGACAGCTCGCGTCTTGATGTAGTTGAAATCGCACGCGTCCCTGACATGCTTCTGAGCTTGTTTCCTTCCTGGTTTGGCTAAGGTCTTATCAGTACCCCGGTATAAGAACACGAAAATATATACCGAAACCCCACGTACCACAAGGATGGAGATCTCCATTTTTTACATTAAAAGACATTAAAACGCGTATAAAGTGTACAAGGATACTTTATAATTAAAAGAGACCTAAGGATATTTAAGGAACTGTATAACTGCTTTTCAAAATGTTTAAAAATACATTATGTGGTCCATGACCGTGCATTAAAGAATGTTTTATACTCACATAAGAAATCAAAACATCCACATTTACAAATATGTTCAGGCTTGTATTATTATTATTATTATTCGCCAACGTGTTACGGCCACTCCTGTGACCATAACACATTGGCGAAGAATAATAATAATAATACCTGCTTGGCATTTTTAATAAATGTGCATTTGTTGGTTTGTTATAGAAGTACAAAACATTTTAAAAATACAGTTTAATGTAAAACACGAGGATGTCCAACCTCACGGTACACAGAGTTTGTGCATACATTTTCGTGTTCTTGTAGATGGCCTGTTGATGACCCACACTCAGGGCCGAAACTAGTCGGCAAGTAACTAACGACTGTAAAGCAATACGTTGTGTGTGATTGTGAATGCTAATATGTAATTGTGACTGATACACCAACGGTGATATTTCAAATAAAGATTGACACGTCTCAGCCTTGGAGACTTCGCAAAGTTATCAGTGCCGTTTGCGAAGCACACAGCACGATATTCCGTTATGTCACGGATATGTTTTTGTAGACGACACTAAATCAGCATTTTTTAAACCCCGTCCTTTATGTCTCAAAATAGCTTCTCTTTTGTATTGTATTCATAATCAGTATCTTGCTGACTCCAACGTGTTCACACCCCGTCTTTTAACCTTCACACGTCTACTGTGTGCCTTAACAGCAACAACCAATGTGTGATCTTCAACTGTCATTTATGGGTTTAATTTAGTTCGCAGAATTTATCCCTCACCCCAACTGGTGTATGATAACGGATAACCGATGCGTTGCACTGACGGGTATTAAACTAGTTACAACGTAAGTAAACGTTTATCTGAATATTTTTATGCTTGGTTATGATCTTTCTTATTGCACACTGGGGTTCTTCTGATTGGACTGTAAGCAGTGACACGCGAAACACATCAACCTCGTTCCACGGGTCTACTGCCAGCACAGATAAAAACAGAGTAACTAGTAAATTTTTACTTATTAAAAATGTAGCCGTCCAACCAAAATTTCGGTTCAACATAGACAACTATTAATTGAGAGATTTTTGTAAAATGAAAAGAAAGTATAATTAACTGGACATACGACAACAATCAATGACGGCAGTTACTTGTCGCTGGAGATATGTTTTATCACTTTAATTCAAGGAAGCCAGCTGTGCAACTAATTTAAGAGTCCATAATGAGGTTTTCATGACGCGATGAGACCTTTCTGACATAACACACTCTTCTGACCTAAGGGCCAAGACATCCCGGCCTGTCCCGTAAGTTATGACAGCCACTAATCTGTTAATGCATCATATTACTGTTTAACAGCTTTTTATTTAAACAAATAGGTTCACTAATTTATTGAAACTTCGCAACCCAGAGGCGAGGAGAAACGCACCCTCAAGGCCACCGCAAATAAAATAACAGGCCAGTGCTGACAAAGGGTCAGTCTCTCTCATCACTAACAACTGTGGGCAACGTACTAAGAACATGGAATGTACTTTAGTTTGCCACCACATCCATTACACCCTTGACACCTCGTATTTTAGATCACAAGAAAATGATTATATTGAACAGCGTTCCTTGACCGAGGGTCATCATAGGCCTACTGGAAGCTGTAATTTCCATCGTCCACGTTTTCTTTATTTCTGTTGGGCTCAAATGTGGGACACTTTGGACATAAATTAGCATGCCAATCTGAAATGTTAGTATTCAAAGGGCCTGATTTATTTCTGGTGGCTGTTATAACCAAGAAAATAAAAAAATCAGCCTCTCGTATTAAGGGCGTTGGGTTTCTACGCTGTTACAAAAACAGCCTTTCCAAAATTTTGGAGATTTTCCTATCCCTGAACTGATATTTTACAATTTTGTGAGACACAATCAGAAACTACCCTTCATCTCCTTGAATCTGATGACGTGATTTTGTAACAACTGCTAAACCGTGCAAATGAGAAACAGATTCACAAAACGGAAACGAGGAACATTCTAACGAGATCTGATTATGGTGGACGTATTACACTTGCGTTCAGCTCGATCTACGAGATGGTGGACGAAACTCAGAAACCAAGAAATCCAAAGACAGGCAGTCTAGCGAACAGTTCCATATTTAGTTAGAAGGGAACTGGCAACGAATTCGCCAGCAGCAGCAGGCAGAATTCCCTACTATATCAAATACCCTTTTGAACTGAAGGTAATCTGAAGAGAGGCGGCCTGGTGTTGTAATGAATCAGACAATAAGTCGAAAATACGAACATTATTTACGTCTTAAAGTTCACTGTAATCGTGGGGTGCGAACCTTCAATCAACTCAGCAACTAAACAGTTTTTACCAGTCAATTTTCGAAACTCCTTGAGCATTAAAACATTCATACCAAAATGTTAGTTGAAACCGAATGAGCGCGACGAACTTAGTGCTTCCACACAGTTCACGACGTGAAGTATTATTGTATTATTTCTAGGTCCGAAATACAATGGAACAGACCGACATAAATGTAACAGCTTAAAAAATGCTGAAAACTTCATAGAGGCATTCAAATCTCTGAGGGCGCTTTCGCCAAATATTTCTTTGAAACGCAACAAACCGTCGGCCTTGACTCCCCAGTGTTTGTACATCTTCAGATCAGCGTTTCCTATAGGCAAGTAGGAAACGCTGAGAAATATTGATCTAAGGAGTCTGTGTCATCCTTTGATAAAAGCTGTTGGTCCCAGTGATTTTCTTAAGTCAGGATGCAGGTACGGTTTGATTTGTCGTCACTAAGATCCGGTCACATGAAACTGATTTCACAACAGCACGGCTCAATCGAAGCACAAAGTCCGCCAATACGTTTGTTGCTGGGTATTCTGATTTGTAAGTGGTCATGACTGAACAAGATGCAAGCAGAAACACAAACAAACAATAACGTTCATAAAAATTAAACAGTAAACCAAATTATGATTAATAATATAATATAATTCCACAAAGGCAATGTATCAACAACTCGAGTATAAATAAATAAACAAATTACCGACTATAGTTACAGGTCACCGGTGATATCTGCACGTTTCTGCTAGACCTAAGGCTGCCCAAACGTGGAACTAGTCTCTTTGCCGTAGATTTAATTATTAAATATAGCAATTATAGGTATGTGCTATCACGTTATGTAGGCCTAAATATAAACTCTGATATATGCAAAGCATTCAGGATAAATGGCTGGCATCTGAGGAAAAGTTTAGAAAAACTGATTTAAAGAGTGCAACTGTAATAGTAGCAGGAGCACCAGCGAAATATGGAACAATACTGTCTCTACCATGCGAGAAGGAAGTCACTTTGTAAAAAGTGTGAAATATATGCTAGTTGTTACATACGCAAGAGGTCGTGACTGACAAGGAAAGGGTCATGGTGAAGATAGCGTCGCAGAACTATGAATCTGTTGCAATACATCGCAACTGTTAACAAACCAGCACTTGAAGACTCAAGTCTTCTGATTTGTTATGCCGTGTTGTTTGGTATACAGATACCGATTTTGTAGAGCGCAGAGCTTCTGTGCTCAGGGTCAAGCAATCCAGTTTTCTTGGGCTGCATGACGGCAGACACTCCCTCCATAATGTCGGTAAATATTTACCAGTCGATACGGTGTAATACCGCTGTGACGGACTTGGAGCTCGAAAACCTGAACTTACTGATAGGTCAGTGGAATTGTTGACAAAGAGTGGAATGTGCAGACGGTTCATTTTCACTCGAGCCATGAGTTGGTACTGAATGAGGAAATTACAATATACGAATGAAAGCGAGCAAATCAGTTTTTTGTTGACTGTGTGGGGCTGCCTATAAACTTCATCCCAGTGTGTGTATATACTTCGGTACAGAATTGATCTAGAAGTATGGTATTATTAGAGTTTAACAATCTTCTTCTTATAATGCAGGTAGCAAGCAATGCGAACTGCGAATATTTAAAGGATTTTGTTTTAGGAAAAACTCTTAGAACATCGTAGAAGACCGAGATGGTTACGGTGGGCGGGGGAGTATGAAAATTAATGTGGATTTTGTAAAGGGGCCGGCATACGATGGCTTTGACGTGTCGTAATCCGCCCCTACAAATCTGACTTCAAGCGAAGAAACGAAATGTGATCGAAACAGTGACACGGTTCATTAATGACACGCGGAGGATATGGGGCTTTGAATCCTTGGGGAATTCTGCAGAAGCAAGAAAGGACACGTCCCCCTGGTGACACAGATCGCCCTTGCTACCACTGTGACAATGAGTGGAAAGACAAACTAGTTCCCGGAATAGGTTCACTGCTCAGGTGTACTTCATACAAACTACGTATTTCGCAATGGCGAGTCAAAGGGTGTACCACTATTAACAGTTTACCTACATATAGACTGTCTCCTTTATCGTGTCCTTGAGCAGGGCAGCGTAACGTATAGTCTCCACGTGAGTTTTGAGAATTTGCACACCTGTGATGTGGCAATAGTAGAATATTTATTGCCGATAAACTACTGTTTTTGTAAAGCCAAGAGCAACAGCAAACACAAGGAATTACAACAGTTTTGAAAATTTCTTACTTTTTCTTTAACCGTACACAGTATAGAATATTTCAAATTAAAACTGCAGAGTTTTAAATGAATACTTTATATAGTTACACCAGATTATATACAGTAAGTCATGTTTAAAGAAGTTACAAAATTGTTTCAGCTTCATGTTATGTAATAATTGCATCTAATATTGACAAATATAAAATTTAACAGAAACTCATTCACTACATTTTCGCAGATGAAGCGAACAGACAGCTATGCGTTCGTTTGCTGAATTTGCGTAAGGAAACCAAACGTTGCCCCTCTGTCACTATTCTATAAAAGAAAATTAGGGTTGCAAGCCTAAAGCTGCCTTGCCTTAATGAAGGAAAGTGGTTGCTCACATACTTTGGCCGGGATAGTGAGCTGTGTGAACCCCGGTACTGTTCTAGACCGTTTAAATTATGACACACAATACGTTTATTAATTTACAACATGTTTCTATTTTAAATACCATTTCATTATCAAAGGCTAATCCTCACATCTTTACTAACGATACACGATCCCGGTGGTCGTGGATCTAAGGCGTTATTGTAGCCGCTCAATTTCTGGGATCGAGGGTTCGAATCCCGCTGAAGGCATGGCTCATGTCTTGTGTTTGTTGTATAGGTGCGACGTGCTACGTTGTGCCTTCGCCTAACATAAGGTGTATAAAAGGAATGAAATTAAGGCTCCACGAAGTCACTAACCTTTATCTAAAACTAAACTGAGCAGTCAGTTTCACGTTCTGGCCTCATTTATCCTATCATTTTTTGACAGCACTCTAGAACCAGTGTGGACATGATGGTGAAGTGAAGAAAAGGACCCTACATTGGAGGAGGTAGACCTAGCCTTGTTAAGCTACCATGGCTCTTGACCTCAGATAAATGTAAGCACCTGAAAGAAGTCTATAGTGATGATGGACAAGAATGGAGCATTAAAATATTGGACTTTGTACGGCTTCTATCTTACTGTTACAGTTTTATTCTGACATTAAATTTGGTCACTTATGTCAGCCATGGGCTGAGCCAAGCATTGCTTGTCCAGGGAGGGAATGGAACTTGCATCTTACTGTGCAGTTGTCTTACTTTCTGTTATGAGGGGTACCTTCCACTTGGCATTGACTTCATTAGTTAAAATTTACTTTTGTATAGATTTTGATTAATATGCAAGCTCTAGGGGAACCTCTGAATATCAGTTCAATCAGGACTGTCCACCTTCACTTGCTCAAGCTCTACCACTTACCTCCTGAAATACCAGAACTGTTTTGTTTATATTGTACAGTTTGTGGTATTTTAAACAGAGTAAATCTGCGAGAAATGCAGAATGTCTTTGTAAAATATAATAAAAATGAGCAGAAAAAGAAATTACTACCTGCAAATACCCTGTGTTATTTGCATATTAATGAATTATTTGGGAGAAAGTTGATGAAAATTGCTTTATTTCATTGTGACTTTTATAGTCAGTCATAAGCATTCCATATTTTAACACTATCTGTTATGGAATTAGGGCATACAAGCAAATAAACAGTGGGTGATAATTTAACATTCAAATGTTCCTGTCTGTGGTAGGCCAAACAAAAATGGTAGAATTTTGTACGTTCACATCTTTTTTTTTTTTTAAATAAGCTGTGTTGAATATGGGAGTTATCTGGTGATTTATTATCTTTGTGTGAATGTTCATCACCAGATGTCCGGTACAAAGTAAATTAAAGTTTCTTACTTCCAGTAACTGCAGGTAAGACAAGAGTTTGAACTTGTATGTTAGTACAACAGACCACTAATGTGTACATTGTAATGCACCTTTCCACTCTTGGTCCTTCCATCCACACTCTGCCTATAACAAGATCTGTAGTCACGACAACACATAACTACAGGGACTGGGTAACTGACAGTGTACTGAGCTCAGCTACAGTTTAAATAACTGTCATTGAATTATTTGGCTCCCATGTGGTTTCTTCCAAACCTCTGCCTAGCCAACATGCAGATATCAAGCCTGGTGTCTGTGAAACGTCATGTAGCAGTATGTGGCTTAATGCAATAATCAGTCACAACATGTGCTTACCCCACTCACGTAACATGTTCCTGGCACAAATGCCACACTGACTGAATTAAAAAATTCTATTTTAAATATTACAAACTCACAGCGCAATCTTGTATTTTAAATATAATACAGACATTGTGGACTAGTTCCAATATCTACAGATCTGCATTCTCTCTTAACAAAATAAAATAAGTATTTTATATTTTTATTGTGCTTTCACATATTCCAAACTTTCATGAACTTCAACTCTATATATCTACAATATGAACGTGTTTAAAACAAACAAAACACAACAGTCTGGCCATTTTGGCACTTAAGACATGGCTAGTCATGCTACGTCTCAGTCTATTTAATACAGGCTTGCTGGGCTCTTGTGATAGCCTAATACTCAGGGAAAATTAAGAATACAAAAACATCAACTGATAGGCTATATGCAGAACAGATTCAATAAAAGATTCAGCAGTACAACTTTTCAAACACATTGAGTTAACAAACATAGAAAGGAACATTTCTCATTGCTTCTCTATTTTTTTCTTGTTTGTTTGAATGGAATGTTCTCTTTGTAACAGCTGTCGGATATGTTCAATTTATTGTACAACTAAGGTGACGAAACTTGAACAAGCTTCTCAGTATACAGGCAGTTGAAATGGCACACAGGTGAAGAGTTCACACAAAGCCTTACTTTACTTGATCCAGTTAAATTCTAAAAAATCACAGCGTCAGAAGTTTCCTGAGATAAAAAACAAACGCCACGATCTTACTATGTTAATACAGAACTCAATCGTGTTGTTGTTAACAAGAGATACAATCTGTTTCTTACATCAGTCCGCTCAGGTGATGGTGAGACGGCGTGGACAAGGCACGATAACATTACTCCCCGTTCACCATCACTGTCGTCCACTGCCAAGGGCTGGTGTAGGGCGTCTTCTGACTTGCAACAACAGAAACCAAAAGTTAATGTTGCCCTCTCTCATTGTGCCATCTGAAGCCACCACACAAAATTGCCGGACTGGGAGAAATTTCAGATTTGGATACAAACATCATAAACTGTTTGTGTTTAAGGGAGCAGAAGTAGAAAGTGTAGGCAGTTGTGAGAAGAGGAACTGCCACCACCATAACCGAAGTGAGGGGATTGTGTACCTGCTTGGACTGCAGCTGTACACTGCAGATATGTGTAAGTGGACACACACAATGCAGAAAGCGAAAAGTAACACAGAACTAGTTTGTCGTCTGTTCCATCATGTCTGAAATTTGACAAGGTAACTATTTCACCTGATCTGCCTATTGTGATACATATTTTTAATAAAATATGAAATATGTTCTGTGTGGACAAGCTACTGAAATGTGCAAGACCATATGAAGTTAGATGGGAATGAGGACTGGGAGACTTGCTATGGACAAATGCAGAGACAAGGAAAGCTATTTAAATGCAAATAAACTTCACCTCAAAAGAAGACAGAGAAAGTAACAAAGATCAATGATACAAATAATGAAAAGATAAATATTCTACATAAAAGTGTCACATCTCACTCTACATCACACAAGACAGGAAGTGTGTACAATTCTGATTAGTCAAGCATCAAGACTGGAAGAGCACAAGCAGGCTTGATTAACACATAAGAAAAATGTAAACTCCCTTTGAAAATATTGGCAAGAATTATTTTTCAGTTTGTTATGGTGGCTTCAGAAATAAACAGAAGCAGATGCATACACTCTACACCAATATGAGATCAGGAACTTTCAAAATCACACCTCAGGCTTCTGTCCGAATTTGCTCAAAAGCTTCAAAACTGGTATAAATCAATGGACTGCCCCTTTCAAGCATCAGAAAAATATAATAAGTTACAGTTTCCAATGCTTTTGGAGGGCTTGACCTCATAACTCTGTATGTTTGAATCTTCAAATAATTTCCCAGCCTGTCTGTTATGCAAAGGGGCATGATGTCTTCAGTTAATTATGGGAATATCCCTATAGGAAAACTATGTAAACATGCTGCTGACATCTAAGGTTCTTTCTGTAATTATGAAAATGCTTAGTATGTAATTAGGTCCTTTACAGTAATCATCTCTTTGACTTGGATATTATGAATTTCATTTAACTTTGCAAATATTAAATATGCTTCTAATCCGCCATCTCTCTCCTGAATGTGAACAAGTTAAGTAGTTCCCTTTATTTAAAAAAAATTCAATATGATACCAATATTCACAAATTGTCTCTAGAATTCTCAGAATATTTTTTTCTGTTTCATAAATATTTGGTAGTTGTATAATTACAAATGTGTGAATCTGAACACAGCAGGTTCTTCAATTCTGAAGCGTTCATTATGCTGCATACTGGTAAATTATTTGTGTAAGTGTAAATACATTTGTTATTTGAGTAAAGAGAGACCAACTTGATGTCACTTGCTTTATTATTTCATTATTTAATGCTCAACATGTTTCGGATGTTAATACATCCATCCTCAGGAGCTTGCAACTTATTTGTTGAGTTATTTCATGGG
>Ga0136643_10015456_pt1 | contig 11471 bp, 9 predicted proteins | sample TergutLab28metaG_FD_96883 | JGI IMG/M metagenome (GOLD analysis project Ga0136643, IMG submission 96883) | Labiotermes labralis P1 segment gut microbial communities from Petit-Saut dam, French Guiana - Lab288 P1 (version 3) (version 3) | ecosystem: Host-associated > Arthropoda: Insects >...
CCCCCCCCCCCCCCCCCCCCCCAAAAAAAAAAAATAAAATAAAACTACACAAATAGGTATTCTTCACAACTTTCAATTTCCAGGAACATGCATACATAGAACATGTTTATTTTTGTGTGCAACTATCCCAAGTTATTCAGATAATGGAAAATTCTCATCTTATATTCAGGCAAATACAGTATTTAAAATGCACAGCTTGGACAGCAGACCTATTTGGCAGCTGAAGTTGAAGTCTCAATGATGGCAAGCTGCAACACACTACACATTGTGTTTATAGACAGTGGTAAATCCTGGGATTTGCAGTGTATGAGATGAAGGAAGAATTATTAGCATAGCCAAGTGGAACACAGGAAATCTGAGGCACATGTACCTAATTTGAGACATGTGCAGTAAATGAGAAGAGAGAATTAGGCATGGTCAAGTGGAATGGAGGAAAGCTGCAACAGAAATGGCCATTTTTTATTACAGTATGTCTCAAACAGTAGCAAAACCATGCAATATCTAAGCATAGCTGATACCTGACCCAGGCTTAAACCCATGTACAAAGACAGCACCTTACTCCAAACAACATGTCCACAACACCCATACTTACCATACTCAATCTAAGATACCCCACTAATATCAAAAACCTTAACATAGAGGAAGGAGAACACCTTGCATTAAAATGGCTGCACCAGTAATTCTGGCACTCATTTGCACTCACCTGAAATCCAGTCCTATAGTTCATGTTGTTGCAATGTGGGTGAATAGACTGCAAAATACCGTTTTCTGTAGCAAAGTTATGGTGGCCCAGTGACTTTGCACTGTGCCTGAGAGCTGGCTGTGACTGCATTATCAGATGCTGGGGTATGAAGCGTAATAAGTTTGGGGCCGACCCTATAAACAAAACAAAACCCACCAAAAAAAAATAACTTTTATCCATTATGTTCATATGAGGGGGTGCTGATTTGTCCTTAGCCCGACATACTTCCTGATGTCGTAGGGCAGAAGCTATAGTGTAATTGGAAAGAGGGGTCTGTTCATGTGCCAAATTGCAAGTCTTTTCTTGTTACAGAGGCCGAAAGGAGGCACGTCAGGTGACGCGCGTTTCAACATGGAGACGTGAGCTGTCATCAAGTTTTTTTTCCTGTAAGGCAAGGTGCCGAAGGAAATTCATGCCATTCTGATAGAAACATTAGGGGAACATGCATCATCATATGCCACTGTCAAAAACAGGGTGGCCCCGTTTAAACGCGGTGTTTTTTCCACCTGTGATGCGCCTCGTCCTGGATGACGCAAAACAGGGACCACCCTGGATATTATTGATTAAATTCAGGAGCTAATCTTGGAAGACCAATGGATTTCTGCTAAATCAATAGGTGAGCAACTGGGCATCCCACGTGAGAGGGTTGGGTCCATTGTTCATGAAGATTTGGACATGTGGAAACTCTCTAATTGGGACCCAAAATGCCTGAACGAGGATCAAAAACATCAACAGTGCCACTTCTCTGAGCAACTTTTGGAATTTTTTTGGTGCAATCCAAATGATTTCATGATTGGTGACCATGGACGAAACCTGATAATATCACTATGACCCAGAGACAAAGCATCAATCAATGGAGTTGCGGCATAGCTACTCACCCCACCCCAAAATATTCCAAGTGCAAAAATCTGCTGGAAAAGCTCTCGCCTCGATTTTTTGGGATCAAGATGGTAGCCTCCTCATTGATTATCTTCCAAAGGGCCAAACTATCAACACCGAGTATTACTCATCTCTTCTAGTGCAAGTGAAGGACATTTTGAAGGAAAAATGCCATGGGAAGGTCACCAAGGGGGTCTTGTTCTTGCACGACAACGCCCCAGCTCACTGGGCACTTGCAACCCCCCCCCCCCCCCCCAAAAAAAGGGGGGGCCTACCTGGGCTTCCAATGTCTTGATCACCCACCCTATTCTCTGGATCTGGCCCTGTCGAACTACCACCTTTTCTCTGGACTGAAAAACAATTGAAAGGTGGCCATTTTTTGTACGACGCGGTCATTGCTGCCGCAGAGACCTGGTTGGAGGGACATCCTTCCGAATTTTTTTTGAGTGGCTTGCAAAAGTTACGGCAACAGGCTAAGAAGTGTATTGAGCTTCGTGGGGAGTACGTTGAATAAATCCAGAGTTTGGACACTGCAGCTTGTTTCCTTCCTGGTGGGGCTAAGGACTATCAGCACCCCCTTGTATATTGCATCCACATTACCACTCAAAGCATTCAATACCAGCTCATGTACCCATTAGTCCGTGATTCTGTTGCTGTAGCTGACGAAGGTCAGGGACTCCTAGGGCAGCTGGATGAGGACCCAGTAACCTTGAAGGCAACATAACTTGCCCAAATGTGGCACTTCCGGCTGCACCTCGACCCAAGCTCAACACTGGTTGTGGTAATGGGCCTGTAAGATGGGAGGGGAAATGTGTGATGCCACTACCATGCCCTACTGGACCAACTGGCACACTGTTCTGAGTGTTGCGCATCACCACAACATCCTGCAAACACAAATAATGTTCACAATAGTTTATGAAAAGCTTTCAAAAATATGTCAGAATCTCTGGTATGAGGTCAAAGTATCAAGGATGGGCACACATCAAATGAGACCAGACCAGACCAGCTTAACTGCTTGAGCTCTGACATGTGGTGGTGGTGCTAAACCTGTGGTTACTGAGCCAAGATAACTTAAAATTTTTAAATCTTAATCATGTCTTCTCACCTGATTTGTGAAAGGACCAGGTTGAGGCTGTCCTCGGCCTAAACCAAGCGTAACAGGAAAACTGGAAGTCGAACCCACACCTGGATTGGAAGTCGTAAGGTCTCGCTCAATATCCTCCAGTCGCATCGCAACTGAAGGTTTACTGAGACCAGGTGGAGGTGCAATGGGAACTACATTTCGCTGTGAGATTAGATCTCTCTCCAACTCCTCCACTGTGCAAACATTCTGGTGAGCAGTAACAGAATCTGCTGAACAGGCTTCAACTACAGATGTGTGATATTAAATTCTTGTATGTTACATTAAAATGGACAACACTGTATGTCTGTCATATCCATTAAAAAAAGCACACACATACACAATTCAAATAAACACATTCTCATGGAAATTCACACTAATAATCCTCAAAAGTTTTCATTAATGACATATAATTCTTCCAGAATGGATAACTAGAACTACTACTTTCTGTGAAAAACAAGATGCACCATTAATATACTAACAGAAAAGTTCAAAATAAAAGGTATTGTATGTCCTGGGCAATCAGATCTATCAAACTAGGGGTAACATTTCCTTGCTGGTGTGCAATCTTTACTTAGTGATACAGAGTCAATATCATTAGAAAGTATATTTTAATACACTTTTGGTATTCACACACTTACAGGGAATTCAAACACAATGGGTTAATACTATGGCAAGAACTATTTTCTGCATAACAAGTCTACTTACTGGAACCAGTACAACAACTGTCTGGATCCAGCCATGTTACTGCCACAACAGGGAAGAGAAAAGCCACAGGATTAGCCTATATTCATATGAAAATAAAAAAATAAACGTGTTATTTCATCCATTTTCTACTTCTGACATGCAAAATTTGGAATTCCCACACAGCAGTGTTCATGAATATACATGACTTCTGTAATGTTACATACTTGTACAACATCTACGTTACAAAGCTTCAAGTCTTCTATGTGATGTTACACTACGTCAACTGACAAAACAGTTACCAACACAGTGAGGGAGCAAAGTACCTTCATCTTCAGGGGACTGCTGAACTCAGCAGATGAATGCACTATGCTCCCTTGAAAAGTCATTATGTAGTTATCAATTGACACAGTGTACTCGTAATATCACAGAAGACTTGATCTTTATAACAGACATGTTCTTACATTTTTTCCTTGCAAGGCAGTGTCTAGCAACATTATTTACAGATATAATTTTGTTATTCACTTCACGGAGCTTAGCATTAAACTTGACTAGGCTACGGACTACATGACTGAGGAATCATGGTTCGATTCCTAGGAGGGGCAAGATATTTTTCTTCTCTCCACAGAATCCATTCAGGCTCTAAGACCCAACCATCCTCCTGTTCAATGAGTACTTGGATTACTTTCACTATGGGTAAAATAGCCAGGGGATGAAGATGACCACTCACCTCTATCCAGTAATAAGCAGAGCTCATCCCCACTCCCCCACATTCTATCATTAAATGGCACTCAACTAAATATACAAATTTATCTTTTTTATATTAAGTTGTAAAACACTTAAACAGTGGTTACCAGGATTATCCTATGTGTGACATCACTTAAGACATAATATTTCTCCCATCAGTTTATCTATTCATGGTATGATGTGCACTAACAAATGTTTTAGACAAAGTTAACGAGTATGCATGAAGATGGAAATCCATCTACAAGACAATGAAACTGTAAGAATGGTTCACATAAAATTGTGGAATGTAATAGGATAATAGGTTATACGAACTACTGACACAAAAAGCTGGTGTTACAAAAGGTTGCATGTGTACAATGTGATTGCACATTTCTGGTGTAGTAATAATACCAAACACATCTTCTTTCTCATGTATAGTGACACTATTATTATGCAAGCTGACCTGGACCCACACATCCCTGACACAGTGAACAACAATAAGTTAAAGTGTGAAGCTCAAATTAATTGTATTATTCAGAGCTTAAGCTTGCTTTTCATCTCCCACAAACAACATGGAACATATAGTTTGGCAGAGTGGGCCAGGATAGTATAGATGGCATAGTGACTCACTATGGGTAGGATGGTCCTGGCACTGAATCCTGGTGGAGGCGAGACTGTCGGCACCTGTTCAGACTGGCTATGGGGCCCACCCAGCACGAAGTACAATGGGTACCAGGTCTCTTCCCTGGGGGTAAAACTGCCAGGGCATGGTGTTGACCACACACCCCATCTGGCACCAAGGTTAGACAGAGTGGAGCTATACTTCTCCTCATCCTCTGACCCTTCACAGCCTGTTCTAGTGTGAAGTTTACCTTTACCATATGGCAGAACCTTTTTTTTTTTAGTTTAACTTGTTTTTGGTATACAAAGGAACGCAACCCATCAAAATGTTAAATTCATGGCACTGCTCTATTATAAAAACCTGAAGAATTATATTATTGCAGTTCTTATATAAAATGCAGTTACAAGATACTATAACAACAGTATACTCCTGATTACCTGTGCTAATTAAGGGGAAAAGATGCACAAATAATTTAAAAAACAGACAATCCCAGACATATTATCTGTTTGTTTCTAAGAGTTGTCTAGACTGCTCCTGATGGCAGTTCAGATTCTTCCCATAGCTGTAGCATCATTATATTCAGAGTCCTACTGACCCAAGTATTAGAGAAAAGCATCAGAACACTCCTTGACCACACTGTGGCTAACACAGTCCTGATTCCCCCCCTCTCTCTGTCATCTTTGCTTTGTTAGTAAAACACATAACATGGTTTGGTAATCTTGGGAGGTACTTTCAGGTTGTAGTCTGACACAATAGGGGGGGGGGGCACATGGACAAGCCACAAACAGGACAATCCATGCACTCATAATCGAGAGTATACTGTACTTACAAAATCACACTGACCTTCACACCAGGTAACACAGGCTGTGTACTGGGCTTCTGTTGCTGGTTGTCATGTTTACCAACTCCCCATACTGAATAGCCAGAAGGAGCTGAACTGCTGTAACTTGAAGACTCTACAAGCTCAGCACCAGTGCTTCCAGATGGGAGATGTGGTGTAGCCTGAAACACACATGTAATTCTCGTGGTGTAAAACCTTCCTAGTTCAACAGCTAAGATAACTTCATAAGTACCAGCATGAAGCAGACTCACACTCCCACAATATTTGCCATCTCAGATTGCCACATATAAATACCTGGTGGTATTTAAAATAAATAAATAAAACAATGTAACTACAGGAACTGAACAAGATATTCATTCTATTTAACAAAAATTTCACTAGTTTATATCCTTGAGTGTATTTGGCACAACAGAATTAGCCACATCCTAAGACCAACGTAAATATGGAAAATTTAATGCCCGTCCCCTATACACACACATTCAAAATTGCCCTCAACACATAAACAATATACCAGACACCAACTGGTAATCTCTCCCACACCATTATTTCATATCCCATTTGCATATATATGTATATCTTTTAGAGGAAAAGCATTTTACAAGGTTTCACAGACAGCAATTGTACAGAGTACTAAATTATGTTGACACATGTGCACATACATACATACATACACACACACAAGTGTGTGCACACAAAATAATGCCTTCTTTGTTTAGGAGTTACTATAGAAAATATTTACATGAAAGAAATCAATCTGATCAAAACCAAAAATGTTACAAATAAAAGAAAATGCATGAATTCTTCCTATGGATGAACTACTACAGGATTCAATGCTAACTGTAATGTGAATACAGGCTAATAGAGAAACTCAAGAGGTTTTATTCCTTAACAGCAAATGGCTTAATAAAACAAAATGCATTTCATACAAGAGTTTTGGATTTTGTAGCCTCCCCATTCTCCACAATGGGATCATCACAGTCTTCCAACACAAGTTGTGAAATGCTGGCCTCCAGATCCAGATCAGTGTGATCATCTGATTCAGTATGGTTGTCATTGTTGTAACTGTTGCGATGAATGCGTGATTGCTCAGTTATCTCTGCGAGCTTCTCATGGTCCTCCTCCCAGTCACCTTCTGTCACAACAAACAGGCAAGACTAATTAACACTGAAGTTTCAAGTCTTCTTGGATGTGATGCTGTGTCAACTAGTACACAGTTGCCAATCAACATATCATCCCAGAAAACATAGATCTTAGAATAGGGTAAAACACAGAGTGGTTGGCAATGTGACAGCTACTGGCATATTTTCATTCTTTTGTGCTGTAATAAGGTTTCCAGCCATAATTGTGCCATCTCTGAAAGATATTCGGATTCATGGATGTTTGGTGTTTCATGTGGTGAGTTACCAACCAGAAGAGCTTTGTTTACCGTCAGGGCTGCTTACACTGTTAATGGAATGAGCAAAGAAGGGCAATTTCTTAAGGTAAGGCTTAAGCAAATTACTTTCCAATTTCTGAATTCTATTTTGTATGGTACAATGGCAGCTTTATGAAACTTACACATGCATTTTCCTGAATAGTTTCTCTATATGATCTGACATAAATTTGTTAGTGTTAACCATTACTGTCCCCCCCCAAAGAGTTCCAAAAACTGTAATAAAAAAATATACAATTTTAGCCATTGGCATCCTATCCCAAAAGCTGTATAAAATTGCCATGCGTTCTTAAGTTACTTTTTTTACCTTTCCCTGTGCCTGTGATCAACAAATCACCAGCTTAATTCTCATGCAGTTATAACGAAATGTAAGAGCAGCTGGAATGGGGTGCCAAAGCACTATAATGTGTGCCAACTACTCTCAATTCTATAGTTACTGGGAGTGCCAAAAACGCCTCCTGATGACATTTTCCTATTTTTTATTCATCAACACAACTAGGATTACATTTGGAAGGATTAAAAAGAAAGCAAGAAAAAAATGTGTTTACAATCCTGCAGATTTACAGGTGGCTTTACCAGAGAGTCAAGGGGGTATACCCAAAAAAAAGCAGCAGCAAGCAAGTCAAATATACAAAGGTACAGTTTACAGTTATGATTAAGCAGCAAATTTTCAAAATAGTCTATGGGACCTCTGCCAGTACTTAGTGAAGGTGAAGAACAAATTTTAGTCAAGAGGATAACTGACTGTTCCTGTAAAGTACTTCCTCAGGGGAAGCTGGGTGTCCAGTTGTGTGCCACATGTTTTCAGTAAGCAGACAGTTCGTCTGTCATGGCTCTGGATGATATTGAATAGCCATAACATCCTGTATTATATTATTCTAGTGAGTACCAATAACTGTACAGCTTAGTAACAATAACTATATGAGTGCCAATGACAATGTTTTTAAATATTTTTTTTATTTAGCAATATTTATTAATTAAACAAATGTTACAGAAAATTCCAATAATATATCTTTATAATCCTTCAACTGTCCTTACTTTAATTCCATGGTCAAAGTAAGCCAAAACATCACAGCAGTACGTACAAATGATAAAATAACAAGGGAAGTTGTCTTAATGATAACAACTACTGTATGTTTTCCCCTACATAAAAACTGTGTGGCCTGACACTTTTAGACCCTTCTGTTAATGGCATGATATCATGCATTTCCAGTCATATTCAAAAGTCATAACAGTTTATTGATAAATTATTTACTTTTAACTTTGAAATGGGTAACAGCTTACACAGTGTCTTGTTGGTTTTTGACATCAAAACAAGTCACATTAAAAATATGAGTCTTCTAGCATACTACACTGTGTCACTGGGCAATCACCCTGATGTTCTGAAGAACCACAGTGTCTTCATCCTCAGAAATTAGCTTCTAGAACTGCATGACCATGAAAATGAATGCACTAAAAACCATCAAAATGCCAGACTTACCTGCCCACTCACACAGCATCACACCCCAGAAAACCTGAATCTCCAGAAATATCAATGTAATGATCTCAAATGTTGTATGTCAAACAGAAATGAACAGGGTTTGCCAAAGGAAACAAGCAGTGACTCTGCACGGGGAACCTCACATGATATGTCAAGTGTAAACATAAGGTTATCCCTGCGCAGGCCATTAAGGCAAATGGGGGAACAGAATCATCAGCACAAGAAAACAAATATGGTGACTGAATAATTTTATTTTAAAAGCAACATCTTCCGATGCCACCAAACAACTTATCCCCATTTCACTGTTTCTGTAAACACCTTCATGGTATACATCGCTCATGAAGCACAAACTTTTCATAATCCACCAATACACACAAAAAAAAAAAATCCTTATTAGGCCAGCACTTAAGCAAGTTATGCTTTTACAAATATATGAGGACAAAAAAATTTCTGTGGACACAACATTTTGACAAAAAGTGTGCTTGTAACCCAACTGCACAAATCTGTTTGATGAATGGTGTGGGTTATGAAAAATTGCCATTTCATAACCAAAATGTTTTCTTACCCACAACAAAATGTAGAAACAATGTCACACTGTACCACGCAATTTAATCTGTCGCCTTCTGAACACCTATGGCTTCCTCAGATTGCTCAACATTTTTAAATACATTTCACTGACCAAACGCACACTACTATCAAATATGCGGCTAGTCACTGGAATCATTAAAACAGGATTTACAAATTGTTCCCTCAATTTGAGTAAATTGCAGTTTGCTTATTTTTAAGAAAAACTGAATGCATGTGTGACCAAATTTGGATAGAGCTGTAAGGCCAGTTGACCTGTTATGGTAGTAAGAACACTATATTTTCATTATTTCAGGTCTTCTATAAACATAAACATTTTCTGATGCTTCTAGGTATCCTACCAGATTTCTTTCTTTTAAAAATATTTTCAAATTTCTCTTAGTTACATACAAAATCTGTTATTCTGTCATAATTTTTTTACTCCTTTATGGCAAGACAGGGTGTAACTGGAAGTCTAAGTCACAAATTGAATAGCCATTTAAGTGTCTTTGAAATAATGTTTCCATATGAAATAGGACAAAGACAGGGTACGTACAGGATGAAGGCACCTACCAGACTACACTGTGTCATAACTCATGTCACAATCAGCAATACTTTGAGGTCTTTGACATTCTGGGATGTTATACAGCATCACTGGGTAGTTTGTTAGTGCCATACTTCAAGTACGTTCTGGCAGGCGCCTCAAATCTCACACACAAAACACTTTCTCTTCACTGTGTAAAAAAAACACTTTCTCTTCACCATGTAAAAGTTACAAATTCACTGTAACTTACCCACAGCATCAGAACCAAATGTTTCATCATTTAGTGCATCATACACTTCTTCTTCTTCCTCATCCAAGCCCTGGCCTGGTTCATCAGGAAGTTCATCCTCAAGACAGCCCTAAAAACAATAAGATACAACTGTCTGAACATGTGAAGGACAACAGTTGCCTTTTGGTTGGGAGAGAAATGAACAGGAGTAACCACAATGAATGAACACACATAATATCAAACAAAAATAAAGGTCTAGTAGCTGCAAATGTCAAACTGAAAACTAAACCAATTCATACACAAAATTCATATGTGCAGTGTCTGCTGCAACAGTACCACAATGCAGCCTCCACCATAGAAGTAATGAGATTTGAAACACACACCACCACCCTCAACCCATCCTTTTTAAAAAAAAACAGGATTTTGACCATGACAAAGAAGAAAATTATTTCTTGATCTTGTGATTATGTTTTAAATTATATTTCATTTCATCACAGAGCAATAAAATTCTTGTTTTCTTAACACAAAAACAGAAGATGATAAAAACATTTATTATGCTTCATTAACATAATTCATGTTCTTCTAAAAGAATATTAACTCATAATAATTATTGTTTTAATTATGCCAACACTTCTTCTTTCCTGTAATTTCAAACCAACTTTAAGATTACACATGAATTAACAAGATGGCCCAACTATGGATGATTCACAATTTAATGGCATAAATTTCTTTTTGTTACCAAACACCCACAATCATCTACAGTATGTTAATTTGTCCATTAAAACATTCAGTACCATTACTGAGTCAATGTCTCATGTGTTCACATAAGACTAAGACTCAATAATGGCAGTGAATGTATATTACATCACATTTCTGTATTCAGTATTATTCTGCCACAGGTTTCTGTATGTGCGTACATTCATACATTGTGGATCTCATCTTTTCAACAGTACCATAAACTCTCAATAGTGCAATGACATAGTTCACATGTTCCTTGGACACTTCACTGAAGAGACTGCCAAAGCATGGGGCGATGATGATGCAACAACATCCATTTGTTGGGACAGTATGGTCAAACTATCCCTCTTCTAAGCTGATGCTCAATTATTTAGGTTATGCTAATCACATTCTTGCAGTCTGCAACTATAAGAGGACTTGCAATACCAACTTTTCAAGAAGGTCATTAACACTGGAAAAGTAGCAATCACTTCGATCAACCAGGCACATTTGTAAACTTAAAGCCACAAATCCTGTTTCCAGATTCTTGAAAATGAGTCACTATATATATATATATTCCAACAACTGCACTAAAATTAGATAGAATGATATATAACATGTGGTAAACCTCCTACATGTTTCATATTTCAGCCATCTTAAGGCAAGTATTCAACAAAGAAAAACACATTAATTGCCTGTTAAAATACAGATGTGCAATAAAATGCAAGATATTAAAATGGTTAAAAAATTTAAAATGTATAACACAGAATACGCATGATAATAGTTATTTTCTCAACTGCAAAAAAAAAAAAAAAAAAATTAAACAAAAAAAAACCAATGTTTAAAGAAAAAAAAAAAAAAAAAAAAATTAATTATTATATAAAAAAAAAA
>Ga0136643_10015457_pt1 | contig 11471 bp, 7 predicted proteins | sample TergutLab28metaG_FD_96883 | JGI IMG/M metagenome (GOLD analysis project Ga0136643, IMG submission 96883) | Labiotermes labralis P1 segment gut microbial communities from Petit-Saut dam, French Guiana - Lab288 P1 (version 3) (version 3) | ecosystem: Host-associated > Arthropoda: Insects >...
TTACCATTCTCTTCAGTGCTGTCAGAGGACCTCTGCTCTTTCCTTCTTCCTGGTTGTGTATTACAATTTTGTTTTCTAATCATCATCGCTGTCCCACGAGTAGCTAGGGATGTCTTCTGTCCATTGCAGTGTAGCCCCGCCTGCCGCAGTAAGGCTGCTTGAATCTGAGGGTCGCCACTTCTCAGAGTTCACCGTTCTCGGTTTCTTACCCTCCACTTCAGATGCATCTGTAGTCCCTCGGCACGGTAGTGTACACCTTGGACTAGGGTTTTTTTTTTCGAGGTTTACTCCTCTAGATCCGCCGTGTTCCGTTTAAACAGGCTCACCTCTGGTCGGGTGTAGTTACTCACTACGCACGGACGGTCTTGTGTGCAGGGAAGTGAGTGGCTGGTGCCTCAATTTGCACTAATGCACACCTGGGCTGGTGAGGACCAGTGCAGGGTCAACCCCTTACAAAGGTACTACCTCTGCCATACCCATTGAGCCCTTATTATTATTATTGTCATCGTCATCATCTTCATCATCATCGGCATCGTATAATGTTAGGTACATTATTTCCGCTTTAGCACCGAATGGTGATTTTTTGTACGTTACCAATGCCACGTAGTTTCTCCGGATTCCTGGGTAATCCGGACTACTCCTCCCACTATACAGTCCAGATGACCGAAGGAATACTGTGGGCTAGTTCAAATTCATGTAGCTGTTGTCACTGTATAGATACGTACACAAGGTGCAGGTAAACCGAAAACCCTCCCTGTAATGTAAGAGAGCGACTAAGACTAGCTTTGAGGTCAACGCCAAAACTAACTGTCGATTGCATTGTGATTTTGACTTGAATTAATCTTTGTAGGTATAGATAGTTAAATTTTTAACTCCGGAAATTACTTGGTCTATGTTTTATGTTAAATTTCATAAGTGTTTGTATAATGATCATGACGTATGTGGTGGTGCTTTGTGAATACCTATGATTTTTTCCCCCTTAATGCGTTGTCATTGTAGTCAAATTTACACAGCTTTCTACTGTTGTTACACATTGATAGCTTTCGATGCATGTAGAATCTGTCTGTCCCTCACACAATCTCCACTCATGACAATACGTAAAGGCTGAAACCCATATCTAAAAGCTGCGCAGGATATGAAACAATGTGCGCCCAGACTTGATCGCGAAGTTACTGTGTGTTTGAAGTGCAGAAAGTAATTGAACAAAAATGTGTACAATGGATTACAGGCTATTTGTTTTGTTGATGTACACTTTTACAGGCAAAGCACTTGGACGAGATGTGTTTATCTATGATTGCCATATATTTATTGTAAGAAAATTAAGCTGATGCGCTTTCGCTAAGTAAGCTAATGTGACTTTACTATGTAAGTACATTTCTTCTACATTACCGTTTTAATTATAGATGGCATAGTTGAGTAAGACCCGCATTAATAACTAACTAGTTACGGCACGGAAATTACATTTCATCTAGGCTGAAGAAATCCAACAAGATGCAACTGTATGCAGATATTTATTTACTGTTAAATTACTCTACATGTTTCGGGATTTGGATTTCTTTAACCTAGAATTACGATGCACGGAACTACAAATATAAAATACATTTCCTCTTTTACTGTCCTATGAAGTAAATGTTACCTGTGATTTATGGCTTTCGCCACGATGAAACTAATGTTGTAGTTCTTTTGGGTTATTACGCGGCGTAATACTGTAGGAAAAGTACGACGTTTCGGGATATCCTTTTGATCCAATCCTCAAGCCTGAGAATGGAATCGAAAGGATATCCTGTAACGTCGTATCTTTCCTACAACACCTGATAACCGAAAAGAGCTACAGCAGAATTATTACTTATTGTTTTAACAGAAGTGCCTTGGAATTTACACTAAATGCACTTTGTTTTCTGTGCCTAATAATTTCATAATACATTATCCATATTACTGCCTGCGGCGAAGTTACATTTCCCTTGTACTGTTTTTAAAATGAATAATAATATGGGCATATTACTTGGCACAATGGCAACAAGAAACATGGAAATGTACCAAGAGGTTAACGGACCGGAAAGTGAAATTTAGCACGTTTCAGTTCTCGTACGCCGAACACGCGCTACGCTGTACATGATTAACTTGCGTCCGTTGCTTCAAGGAAAGGGACGCTGGAGTGACGGTAAATAATTGGAACAAATGCGTGACCTTCCCATAAGACTTGTCTCGTTATCACAAGTTTCTCTGTTTCATATTCATAGTCTAGCCGAAGTTTGAGCAGAGCCCCATTGCCTGCAGTTTTGGCATAATGCTCTTGTAAAACTGCGTTGGCTTTGTGCACGAATTGTACGCTGTGGGATATTGTGTGACGATGAAATGTCGCTAGATGAAGACTTGGATGGAATTTCACTTATTTCAGTCTGTACCTACCATTACGACATCATATGCAGGAAAGGAAACTCTGGCTTTATTCACAAGTGTACCTTTTTTTAAAGACTCGTTGTGTTTATGAAAACGTATCGTATCTTCTGCAAAGGAAATCAGCTTCATCTGTTGATCTTGTTACAAGGAACAGCCGAATCCACTTGCCGGGAAATCGGCCTTGGCTTCTCGATATTTCCGCCCTCAGAATAACGGGATAGGAAGGTCAGCTAGATTACGTAGTTTGATTCATGTTCCACCTCAAGACGAAGTTCTGTTGGGAGGAATTATGGACAACACACTGACGGCTACGTAAAGGTTAAATTTCATCATTATGTAATATGACATGGATCTTCTACACTTGAAAGGGCGCCTATTCCTTGAGGCATGACATTGCTGGAGAGTTGAATCCTACATTTCAGACCCACTCTCTGTAGCCGCCCGTTCTTCTGTAATGGTGGTTATAAAAGACTGGAAATTGCCCAGCTTTACTTCAGCATAACATTGGAATAGAAACATTACTTATCAAATCTTTAAAAATAAGAATAAAGGAACCGAAGTGAAATGATGGTTGGAGCTGGGACTTATATTTTGCGTTTGGGCTAACTCCATGGTGCAGAGTTCTTTTTCCGAAGCTTACAGTTTCTCATCTAATAGGTTTCCCCGCATGTTAAAGGAATTCGAAGTTCCATTAGTTAGTTTACAAACTCGTGCTACCTCTCTGTGTCCTGAGCCAGATGAATCCAGTCCATTCCTTCCCATCCTGTTTCTTTGAGGTCCATTTTATTACTATCTTACCATTTACGCCAAGGTCTTCGATTCTTCCCTTTTTCCTGCAAGGCGTCTAAACCAAACTGTATGCATTTTTATTCTGCCTCATTAGTGCCACTTGACTTGCCCATCATCATTTTATTTTATTACCAAATAACATTTCGAAAGGGTAAAAATTATGAAGATTTTCGTGAGGTCATTTTCTCCAGCCTCCTCGTGCTCTATGTCACGTTCAAAAATCTTTCTCTGCCACCTATTTCCGAACACCTTCAGCCTATATGCTAGAGACACAGTAGATTCTAGAAGGACTGCTAACAAATCCTTAAAAGTTTGGGTGGAGAATGTAGTTTACACCGACACTCACAGTGTAAATAATACTCGTCGTCGAAAGTGAACAGACTAATAAGGAAAATGCTGGCTAGTAGAGTGTCTTAAATAAGAGAAAGATTACTGCAAATGGGCATCACGCCTAGCGCATTTCGTCAGAAACAGTCAAAGGTGAAATAGAACACCGTGCAGTTCTCCACTTCCAGCTGATATTTGTTCTAAATTTATTATTTCCACATTCGTCTACCTGCCAAACTGAACTATGTATTATGACCGTTCACTACATAAAGAATACGATTCAGTTTTCTGATGTCGTCTATGGAAAGAGGCAAGTGCTAGTGTCGAAGGTCACAACCTTCTGCCATACGACACCTTGTTGACTAATAATTTGTTCGCGGATCTTCAAGGTGCCCTGTTTCAGAAAACTGTAGTCGACACCAATAAAGATGTTGAAACACCAAATCACAAATGTCACGTTGTGTGCTTATTAGTGGACCGCATTTTTGTATTCTGACTAATAATGACAGGTTATTAGAGGGAATGTTGTTGTGTCAGGTTGAGTTTTCAATGTTACCTTAAATTATGTGCCGATACTTTCTGGGTGCTAGTCGGGCATGCTATGCACTTATCTCTTGTCTATTGTGGGATATTCACAGGGGACTTGGGCGTATACAGTACACGCGAATTCTTTGTTGCCTCCGGTTCTCATGAGGGAGCTCACAGGTGGTATATAAATTATATATCTGTTGTGGTACCCGAAGGTTCAATACCGTGGTCACAACGACCGGCCATTAGGATTTCTACTGATTAGGCTGAATCTAGTCCATATTTCCTCACCCAGTTTAAAAACACGTTTTAATAGTGTTGGGCCGTTGACATGTAGTTCTCCGAATTGACTCTTTCTGAAACCCAGAACTCATTTCATAATCACTGCTTCATTTTGCCTATAGGGTAACAACATAATGTCACGGACCAATGTGTAATTCTCCAGATTTGTATTTATGAAGTGCCGGTTTCAAATCTCGGCTTGAAGACTAGCTGTCCTGACTGCGGTTTGTTGGTGTTTTCGTCGATTATTGCTGACAGATGTGATATTACCTACAACGGCCCACGACTGCTTCCACTTATTTTCCAATTAATTATTCACTAATCATCCACTGTCTGTACTGCTTGCAACAATAAACAAATAATATTTACGTGGCAGTTTTTATGATTCATAATTTATCTACTAACAGTTGTGCATGTGCTCCTGGCACACGGTATTTAAAACGATCGTCCTGCTTACCTGTAAGAGATAGTGTATAGTGTAACAAGGTCAGGACGCCATGTTGGGATTGTTCGACGTTATTTTTACGGAATGAACACTTTCCCTGGAGGACATTAGCGTTGTCCTGCTGACCATTCCAGTTAATCTGTCATGATCTGTACCTGCAGTCTGTGAATATACGGAGAATTATTTCGTTACGTCTGTAACAATATTTACACGTGACTGAACATCCTGGTTTCTTTTGCCTTGCTGAACCATAAAGTTTTACAAATAGAAGGTGCGAAATAATTGTGACAGTAACAATGCGGGCAGTCACGATGTATACGCATCCTCCCACCTCCCACGTAGAAACGCATGCATTAGAGCGAGTGCGTGCGGAGTGAAAGTGCGTGATCCACAAGGAGGAAGTAGCATATTATTTACGTGGCCTTCAGTTTCACTCGGTCAAGTTCAATGCCATGTTTCCTAATCAATCTTTAATTGAATATTTGCGACCTAAATAATTGGGCGTATTGATATTCCTCTGAGGGGCTGACGATTTACAAGACGATTGCTATGTCATCCATCTCAAATGTTTGCGTTTAATTTGCCACACCTCGAAACGTAGATGCTAATGAAGCCGCACGCTCCGTGCCAGATGTCGTACAAAATTATTTGTTTTCCAAATGCGCAAGTGAAACTCCAGATGTGTAGCGCCATTGTCGTTGTCTTGTCCTACATGCTGTGACCACTTGACGGATACATGTGCATCAGAGATAAGAAAACAGTGATCCGCGTACCTCACTCGACAATTAAATACCTCGTAATTAACATTTTAAATTTCACTTGTTATTGTGCATCGCCATGCTAAACACTACAACACATTTTGCGTACTTGGCGAATTTTGTGTTCCATCTGTGTAATAACAACCAACGTGATGCGCTATTTATCCTGTTTTTTTTTCCGTCATTCAACCTCTACATGTTTCGGGCATATTTGTAGACCATCATCAGGAGGTATACTGTATATATACAACAATTGATACTTGTGCTTTTTAGTTGGCCATGGCCAACAGACAGTCAACTGAAAAGCACAACACGTACCATTTGTTGTGTATATACAGTATACCTCCTGATGATGGGCTACAAATATGCCCGAAACATGTAGAGGTTGAATGACGGAACAAAACTGAGGTTAAATAGCGCATCAAGTTTGTTTTTAGTACACAAATGTATCGAGATGCACGATCAACAAAACATAAAATTTGTGTCCCATGTCGTTCTTGCAATGAACGGTGAATGTTTCCGTACTCAGCATTAACTGATTTGTCTTTCAAATGGAAGCGAACTGTGTATTGTGTAAGGTGAAAACTGAATCCTATGTATATAATGCAGATGAATTTTAGTCTTCAAAGGGTTAAACTTATTAGTATTTTTAAAGAGTTGACTGATTTGATTTCTGTAATATTTCAAGCAGTGATAAATTATAGTAACTGCCTATCGAAAAATAAAGCCTAAATTTGTGCCTATTTCTGAATATTTCCAACGAAGAATGTGGAAGCATCTAAACGTTCATAGAGCAAAATCCTTTTTGAATAGGGTAGAGTCGCCTAGCTGGTCAGTAAAGTTGCCACCAATAATGGAATCCAACGATTTTTGTCCTACAATTTTCAATCAGTTGAATTCATCCGACACACTCCTGCCTGTGTAATGAGACCCATTTTAATATTTTACTCCCATCCACAACTAGACAGGAACAAAGAAGAAACTGTTGTCGTGACATTCGAAGATTGTCCCTTTCCGCAACTTAAATCCCTTCATTAGTATCTAGTTTATGGGAGGATACAGGATATTGAAAAGGACGTGAAAGGAAGCTGTCTTGACCCAATCGTCATATTATGACTCTCTGCAAGGGACTGATTTCAGTTAGTCTGCTTGGGCTGGCCCGTAGGAGGCAGTAGTGGGATGTCTGGTCAGTAGGTTACGTGCGGTTATATATAATGTGCACATCATACTTGTTTCTTGTTGTCAACCGAAAAAATACATTGTCTTCACAGAATAATAGTATTATATTATGGCAGGGTCTAGAACAGTAGTTTTCTGTAGTTATAGACGTAACATAACATGCAGTGTGTGTAAAAGCAAATCAGAAGGGTCGCTAAAGTGGAAGTGGTCTGAAGTAAGAAGGGAAACTCAAGCTTTGGGAAAGCGAGAACTGCTGCAGACATATGCCCTCCCTCCAAGCGGTCACACTGTGATCTCCACACATTTCTTACACCATACTGTAAGAAATCTGCCGCGCATGCTTGTGCTCGGAGATTGCCATAGGACTCTGCCATGGATGTATTTATACTGCGGAACACAGTAGATCTGAAGCATCCTGAGTCAGAAAAACCGATATTCTGGCCGAAAATCCAAGGATTACTCTCGGAGTGCAAATAAGGAATGACAGCTTGAGCCATCTGTCTCAGTAACCTTCCACGTGAATTGCATGATAATACGAAAATATGTAGCGAGTACTGTAATTATGAATATCTCCCGTTTATCTCCTCAAGAAGTGTTAAAAGCTTCATCAGATACAGTTTATATCGAATTTCATTAATTGTTTATTCACTTTGTCTTGTGGTTCTTCTTTCACTGCTTTGATCTTTGTGGCGATGGTCATTATAATTTACGCTTGACTCATGAAAGAAGACAGAAGCTACATGGCTCGTTGTTTTTACCCCAACCAAGCTGAAACTTGTCTCCGGCGAAGCCTTCCTTCCTGTATTGATTTAGGTCACTGTCGGAGTATTGCTGCTATGGTGCAAGTGATGGACAGAAGGACAAGGGAGTGTACCACTGAGAGTTGTGTGCCTTATATGCCGACGTTTAAGTCCATCTCTGAGCTGCCTCTTTGTAAGTGTGCATCCTTAAGTATTATTTTAGAAACTTCGGTCTGGAAGTGTCTGAAATATGCATTTCCAGGAAATGTCGTCCAAGAAGAAAACTGATGTAGATGTTGAAAGGACAAGTACTTGTTTCATAATGCTTGTCTTGCAAATGTGGAGACGTGTCAAGAGTGTTTGAGTAAAATACACCAGCTTTCATTACATTTCCTAGCAATGACTAAGAGAGGAAGCATTTAAATTTTTAGCCTACTTTCTTCCCCAAAAAGGAATAAAGTGTGTCTGTATAATTAACCTTTTAAAGCCCACTGGTTACGTACACCAACAGGTTTAAAACTTAAGAACTGATATTCTGCCCACACTATGTTTATGTGTTTTGTATTTATCTCAGAACAAACAGCGACTTCTGCCCCATACAACATAACTCATTGGTTTTTATAACCGAGAAGAAAAGTGTTTACTTCGCGGTACGAACTGGGTCTTTAAATACAGCAGTCTGCTTTTCGTCTTTAAAGGGTTAAAATGCTGTGTGTGTGTGTGTGTGTGTGTGTAAAACTGTTCTTGTTATGAGGATGGTGAAAATATATTCTTCGACTTCTCTGTCATGATGGACAGCTGACTCCTCTGAAACGTCTGTGCCATACTTAGCGATGTCATGCCCGAGAAGACGTCAGTATTCTTATCCTTCTACATGACGGAAGGTTATGCGCTTACTGATTCTGCATTGTTACAGATGAAGTGGCAGTTTCAGGTCTGCATTTCAACAAATTTCTGTTGCTAAGTAGAGGCAGTCGCCCGTCAGTCCTCATGCTGGAACATTCAATTCAAATTTAAGCTATAGACTGTTTCAATGAAACTTTAAGTACAATGGCCATGCTCTCTAGTTACGCGTCTTCGAGCGTGCAGCGAACTCAGTTTGGCTTTTTTTATTTTGCTTTATTTTTACGTTTCTCGTCAAAAATAGGCGATACTAAATTATGCCAAATGCTGTCTGTTTGCACACTAATTTAACATATATTTAAGGGACTTGTCAAACAGCATAATCACATGTTGCTTACAATAGTAATTTAGTTATAAAACTGTATTATAATCAGTCGGACGACTGAGTGTGAGTGGTAAGTAAAGTAGTACTGTGTTCGTATAGGGTGATCCAAATTTAGTTAAGTGCTTGACTTCAGGCTTCCTCTGTAGTTTAAATGAGATCTTTGCTCTTCTGACATGTTAATAGCGTTGATTGTTCGTCAGTTACGGACATTCTGCAACGCTAAGTAACGTCCTAGAAGAGCGAAGATCTTATTTAAGTACTCACTGTATGAAGCAGAACACTCAGACACTTCACAGAATAACTATAGGAATTAACACAACGATCATGCGGCTTACCTTTTGTCTAAAGTGTTCTGTAGGTTTGATATTATGTATAATTCGTAGCCAAGAACCATATCTTCTGTGTTTCTTATTACAGAAAGAAAGTAGAAAATACAATGTAACCCCAGGGGTTAAAAATTAGACATTTTTAAGTGGGGAAGTAGGCTTAGATAGTTGTGTTTACAAGTATGGAAGCTGCATACCTAATTTCCCCGTCATAGCTGTTCGTAAAATGCAGTTAATGTATGCGTGCAACATGTTCAGCTTTTGTTTCTATAAAAGGTCAGCAAGAATGCAGGGAAGGAAGATTCAAAACGCCCACGGCAAAGAAACTGCAAAACGTGACTTTAAATTGTTGAGAAATGTGTTATTTAACCACGTTGTGTTTTGATATAGTGTCGATTGTAGATGAATGGAATGTGAGTGTGGATCGCTGGTGGAGTGTTACTGACAGGAAACTGAAGTCCTCGGAGAAAAACTTGACCCACTCCCTCTTTACCCTTAACGACAGAGAAAGAAAAATATACCTGTGTATATATATATATTTGTATGTGTGTATGTCTATATATTTGTGTATATGCATATGTATATATACATGTGCATATATGTACGTGTATATATATATATATATATATATATATACATTCTTTGAACAATTTTATCTTGGAGTTCGGAATCCTTTGTCAGCAGTTGGAGATATACAAAACATTGCACTCCAAGATGTATTTCATAATTTTATTGCCTGATATACCTTAGCGCGAAATGTAAGCTCTTTCTTTGAGGTAAGAACGTGAATTTGAAGCGCCCGGCAAAATATTTCGACATAGCATGGATAAAGCGAGCAGCGCTGTGGAAATTCCTGAGTTGTATAGGATACCTAGTGAGGATGGGTAGGGCATGTATGTTAAGAATGGGGGAGTTTTGATCAGCACAGAGAATTTTGGTGTGTAAAACTTTTGGACAACCGAAAGTGAAATAGAATATCATTAACATGGATCTTAGGGAGGTAGGTACTGAGGACGGGAGACAGATGTAGTTGGCTTAAATTTGTGGAAGCTGGCGGAAGTTGGTATTAGCGGTATTTAACTTCCCGTTCCTGCAACGGCAGTATTAGAAACTGATTTAATAGGTTAGTATTTGAATTTTATGTCTGTTTTATTTCTTTTTTTTAGTGAAATATTGTACTGTACCTGTGTAATTAATTTACGGCTAATTAAGCCTAGATTAGTTGACACTTTTAACCGAGTGGAAGGATCATGTGATCAAACAGTGGACTTATTCTTTTCTTAGGTAGAAAAAGTTTCACCAACTAATGACCACTCCGTTTAATATTCTTCTACACGTAAGAGAAAGGGTGACGATTTATTATAATAGCTTCGTACTTACAAATTGCAAATTGTCTATATGTGAGTGCAGAATAGCTCTCTTTTAGTACGTGATGTTACAGTTAGTTTGAGAGCAGCTACTTAAACGGGAAACTGCGGAGGACAACAAATGCGCCATCTTTGTAACTGCCAAACGATGACGTCTCACACTGTACGAAGTTCAGAACACGGCTGCATAAGAACAACATCGATAAAGTCAACAAGACTTACTTTGAGCTGTTCAGGGTTGCGACGTATTGTTAGCAGAATTTTACTTACTCCCTGATAGAGAACAGCACATCACCATCTGTTGACAGATTATTGCATCTAAAATTTAATGTTTATTGTGAATGGTTTTGGGGTCTGAAGGAATTAATAATATGCTTAGTATATTTAAAAATACATTCATGCAGTCACGCACATGGCTTGGCCATCTGGCTAGTAAATCCGACAAGTGGAAAGAACTGTGATCTTCATAAATTATATTTGCATTTTCTGGAAAGTTTTGTGGTTAAGAGAAAATAGTAGCGAAATTCTGTGAATCGCATTTTGAGTCTGAAATGTTATTCTTTAAGATCCTATCAGAAAGTTTCCTGCTAATGAATAGACCTTGAAGACCTAGTAATCCGCAGGACACACGACACACGTCAAGTAAGCTGTCACTGCAATTCTGGCCTGCGGGCTTTCTCATAAAGAATGGCATGCATTAGTAAAGAGTTGTACAACCAGTAACATACCTTGAAGGAGTGATGTAGAACAGTATAAAGCCATACAATTTCTAATTTATCGAAATTACTGTCTGCGTTGATACTGACTTAATTACGGAATATGTACGTACGTACGTATGTGTGTGTGTGTGTGTGTGTGTGTGGATATATATAGAAGAGTGGAACACTATAGTCACCATGGCAATAAACAATGGATACCCCAAGCATATTATACACAACCTAAGAAAAAAGCTTACAAACAGGAGAAACCACGATGAAACACAGGAACAAAGAAAAGAACAGTCAAAAAAATGGACCACATTCACGTACTTTAGTCCTATGATCAGAAGAATAACAAACCTGTTTAAAGACACGAATATAATCATAGCTTTCAAGACAACTAA
>Ga0136643_10015458_pt1 | contig 11471 bp, 7 predicted proteins | sample TergutLab28metaG_FD_96883 | JGI IMG/M metagenome (GOLD analysis project Ga0136643, IMG submission 96883) | Labiotermes labralis P1 segment gut microbial communities from Petit-Saut dam, French Guiana - Lab288 P1 (version 3) (version 3) | ecosystem: Host-associated > Arthropoda: Insects >...
TACTGAAGGCCAAATAACAAAGGACAGCAGGAACAAACCTGTGCCGGCCATCTTTGTTTCGAGCTCTGGAGCCAGTGCGACCATTTTGATGACGTCTGAAAGGTGATAGGCGGTGGGCGGTGTGGTGAGTCATGCAAGTTGCATGACTCGCTCCGCCCCAAAAAATAACAAGTCAACCCCCCCCCCCCCCTTCCAAAATAAAAAACTTTAAATGCTGTCGTCACGAACATCGAGTTCATGGGCCTAAACAGGACTGATCAAGACTCACGGACGTCACTTGTCCATAAATGACTTAGTCTTCTGCCAGCATCTTCTCACCTCCCCCTCCCCCCACGTGTTCACCTGTTGACAGTTTTCTTCATTGATAATTCGAGGAATTCTACTGAATGGTTTCAAAATGTGACGTCATGTAGTAAAAATTATGGAAGGAATCAAACCAGTTCCTTGGTGCAAGAAAAATTTGGCTATTTCTGAGCTGGTGATTTAACTTCCTATTTCCATCCACACACAACGGAAGTTCATTACCGTGCCTAATAAGACCCTCATTAAGACTATTCTGAGCCAACATTTCACATCTTACTCGTCCTTAAGGTCTGCTACTTCAATGTTATCTTCGCATCTAGGCCTAAATCTCCTGTTAGTACCTCCCCATCATCAAATGCTCTGTTCTCACACTTTAGTTTCGCATTCGACGGCCATCAAGACAACCTCGACCAGTCTCAGAATTGCTACCGGCTCTTCCGGTCTGTCGCACACAAGGACTCCAATCCACAACCCCATCTTCAGGGCGGGAAACAGCGAAAAAAATTACGTTTGTTTCAGTAATAAATCAATGTACGCTAATTCACCGCAAACTTCACATTTCACGCATTCATTAACAAATGTTACACAGACAAGGCTGCGATGAAGCTCTGTTTTACAAATCACTTTTCTTCTCTCGTCAAATGTATCAGAGGGATGGCAAAACGGAAGCGCACTTCGACAAATACGTCTACACTGACGTATATCCGTCTGTCTGTGGCTTAGTATCAGCGCCTAAACCATTGGAGAGATTTTTCTAAAACTTTTGTTGTCCTAAGGGAGACATTTACTAAACGTTGTGGGGAAATTCCAATTTATGGCAAAACTGAAACACTAAATTCATTAGATCCACTTTAAGAAGAACATAAATGAATTTTTTATGTAGGTAGACCACAATCCGTTAGTTATGGTTTTAAAAGAGGCAGCAATAAGCTTAGTATACCGCAAAAGGTAACGGGGGGAATTTCGTATAGGTTCACAACATTACGCAGCAGATGTACAGAAGTTCCAGTACTGAAAATCTATTGTCATCTTGGGTGTGCGGCCGTGTAGTCTGATAAGTGTTTTACAGCCTTCTGACGAAACCTGCTGTCTCATCTTGGAGTCCGACGTTGGAGCCTGCAGGTTACTGGGAAGCGTCGGTAAATTTGTATCACACGACATGGCGTCACAATCCAGAAGACAGTAGTAGCGTTCACACACACTGCAGTGAGACTCTCAAACCAAACACACATCCGATCTTGTTACTGAATTAAGACGGTCAATTTAGGAGGAAATTCCTTTATCTGTAAGGAGGAAACACAAATGCGGCAATACGGCCGGAAAATCTCGTGGAAATAGGTATAACTACACGCCGATAATTCGCTGCAGCTTAAAGAGAACGTTGATAGGACGTAGTAATACAAAAGTCTCTGACGTAAATGGTACAAACATTACTTCAAACTTAACTTCTCCTGTCTGTGGTGTTTGCACCATACTGCCATGTAAGTTTATTCCCTATTACCGCGGTTAAACCTGCTTCCCCTCTCTCGCCTTCTGTCCTGAAGACGGACGCAACAGTTCTTCCGATACATCGGCAACCATCTGCAGAACTACACGGTGTCATAACCCGGAAGTCAATATTCAAAATGTTCAGCGCCGTGCAAACTTCAGCTCCCATACAACCTTCTCTTAATTTCATATGACTGTCACTTCGATTTGCTATTTCTCAAGGACACACAGCATTAGCAGACACATATAGCTCGAAATACCGGTACTTTTCTAAGATTCACATTTCTCACGGTTTACAAAAGGCGGGGTTTCTTTGAACCTAAGCTATCTGATTTTAAATGGCGTCAGTTTGTCGAGACATCGACAGCTTTTAGTTGTCACTGTGTATTTTTTGGTGTTCCTTTCCTCTTAACGTTCCTTTTTCTTCGGCTCCTCTTGATCTGATCACCCAAAGGCGTAAAGACGTCGCAGCACAGTTAAGCCAGGTCGAGCAACCCCAGGTAGACAAGACACACTAACCCTAATACGGGAATTTCACTCTTCACCAACACTATGTCTAAACGGCCCTGAGCCTCACGAAGAGGGCCCAAAACTCTCCACTAATGTCCATGAACCCCATAAGGGTCCATGCGTTGGTGGTCCTCGCCCCTTTAGTCTACATGCATGTGCCGAGTTCTGATTCTTACAGTGACAGTATGAAAATATTTGCCACACAATTTTACTATTTTTGGAGTTCACAGAAACTTCGGAGCCGTGCGTTAAAATTACACCATTCATTCCCCCACAAAATAAAAGAGAAATTTGTAATATTGTATGGATGTTAAAACTTTGCGGTTTTGAACAGTACATCGAAACATGAAACACTGCAAACTGATAGGGCAAAAATTCGCTAAATTTAAATTGGAGAATAATACCGCGTTACAACTCATGAGTGTCTGGAGACCACGGTTCAAACTCTTCAGTACCACAAAAATAATTTTTTTTTTAATCCTCTGAGTACCATCCGTTTCGCAAAAGCTGCTACTTTCATATAGAGAAGGAAAGTTTTTGATTGGCTGATTTCCTGTTTAGTTAATACAGTACAAATGGATTACTCTGGGGTTCGGATACTGTTTGTTAATAAACACCGAATTTTTTTTTGTCTCGAATATGGTTTACATAATGTGTCAGAACGTTTGCCTTCTATGTGACAGTGTTTAACGTGTTTTCCCTGCCAAATCTGCAATTGTTCGTCGGCGACGAAACACAAGGAGTATACAGCACACAGTGCAAACTTCCTCGGCCGGAAACATTATTTGTGTTCTATTGAACCAGGTCCCAATATTATTTTGGTTTCATTTTTTAAATGTTTAGACAACAGCATGCTGTTACATAAAGACTGGAAGTTAAATTCAACATGTCCTCTCATAAACCCGTTTCGCTGTGTTTGTCGAAATAACTGACTGACAAAATTCATGACACCGAATATGCTTAAAGAATTTCCATTTTTGAATGAACAATACATCACCGCCATAATCGCAAACAAATTTGACTAGAACCTATTCTTATCCAGTTCAGTTTAGCCATCTGCATTAACTCTCCCATACAATCCAGTCGTCGGACGTCGGGGTCCAGTGTATAGCAAGCACTACGGCTTGCTATTCTGGAGGTCCCGAATTCAAAACTGTCCAAAATTAGACCATGACAGCTACCTTCAAATTCCCTAAACAACCATCTTAAGATCTGTGCTCTTTTGCGATTTAACGCAGCGAAAAATAGCAGTTTCTTGCCAAGGTTTCGGGACAATCCATCGGTCAAGGGTCAAGCCCTTGAACCTTTAAGATGGGACCGATGGGTTGTTCGAAACTTCAGTTAAGAAACTGCCAGAACGCTGCGTACAATCCCAAAGAGCGCAGACCTCAGTGATAACGCGAAGAAAGCCTGAAATTACGCAACCATTTTAATGTCCAATGTTACGTGGATTCGGCTGTCTTTAAATACTGAGTACGTCGTAAATAAATGGACCGAAGTGTTGCAAAGGTAACGTAAGAGAAAGGCCTTATCTACCTTATCTAATTACCAATAAAAGAGGCCTATTACATGAAGAGCGCAATTTATAAAGTTTTTCTATATGCAGTGTTTTAAACTGATTCGCAGTGTAGGCCCCTAGCGTGCAGTTATTTTAGACAGCGCCTGTAATGTGACACTGCCCCTGCATCTCATTCCAGGTCAGCCTTTGAAGTAGAGGCCACTGGAGAAGCAAAGTAGAAGGCATCAGTCCGTCAGTAGGAGAGGTGATGTTTCACCCTGCTTTGGGACAGTCGTCGATCTGATCACCAGAATATTTCAGATGCGGGTCTAGCGCCTCTCTATTGTCGCGGCCGCCTTTGTTCTCAACCTGCACGATAGCTCTACACGTCCTCATGGCCGCTAGAAACAATCATTCTCCCTGAACACATTATCTTTCGTCACAATAGCTTGATCATATCCACAGCATTCAGGATCTAAAACGCAACAAAAACATCAAAGATAAAACGCTAGACCAGTTCTTTCAAAATTCGATATACCTTGATGTCTATAAGGAACGGAACGTGTCACTGCACTCCTATATATTACTCTCAAAACTAATTAACAACTTTTTGCCGAATCATCTGGCATTAGCTCAGGTGGTTAAGAAATTCCCTTTTATGGATGACAAATGTTCATTTCCCTATTCATCACAGCCTTCCAATGGACCATAACCTCAAACAGATACACCCAATTTATCCACCTTTAAATATGTTTTTAATACTTACTAGTAGGTGCATAAGCATACATTCTTCCGCTTATTTGCGGAGTCCAAAAATTTGTCAAAACTGTACTACACAAATAGCATCCTAATGTCCGCGCGTTGTGTGTGTGTGTGTAAACTTACGTCAATTAGACCAACGTTGGCGCAGTTACTGGATTCAAGGGTCACATGGGTCCGTTACGGTGTTAGCGTGGGCCAGAGCCCCGTGAAGGAAAGTAATGTAATTGAAATTCATGTGAAGTATATCTACCAGTCACTTGTATTGACCGAAACCGCTTATAGGCCACAACGTATACGAACTGGATTCACTAACAACTAACTCCCGTATGAAATCTTAAAACTCTGACTGGTGTCCCAGACTTCTGAGACACGCATTCAGCCGAGTCTGGCGTATCTACCAATCGTTTTTCCCACATCCAGCCGGAATAAAACAAGTATTTTTTTGTTTTTGTTTTTTTGTGATATTACTGTACTTCCTCTACACTGTGCAACCTGTCACAAAGAAAATCAAATGGGGATCCGCAGGGTACACTATTACAAAAAATAATCATCTCTACCATCACAGCAAAACCATATTAATAATACAGAGTTTACAGAATCTTCTTATAAATATATAATCGCATGTGAGTTACGCCTAGGCTGCCTGGGTTACCGTTGTTGATGTGTTCTCAACCAGGTACGCGCTGAGGCAGAAGAAAAGGTTGACCATCGATCACATAACCCGACATAACAGAATTAGATGGCAGTATTCCACTAGGTGAAAACGCTTGGTTACTCCAACAAAAATGAAACCTACCAAATATGCCGTGGAATTTTGCGTGAATATTATGGTGGTCCCTCACATTACGGGCTGCCGCCGTATAAATTCCCAGTGAGGTACGCGCTGAGCAAAAAGAAAGAAAAAAAGTGTAATTTTCATCAAGTGACTCATGTGTTGCTCGGCAAAAGAAAGGCGAAAGAAGTCGCGAGGCGATGAGTACGTGTTAAGGCGCCTGGTTCGCTTTGAACTCGGTTAGCTTAAACATTGTAGTGACGTTCGGTATATACCACTTTTGCATGTGTCCCTGAAGATGGTCAATATCCGAAACTTGTAGGAACATTCGTTGTAAATAAGGAACACTTATTCATAACGTTCCACAATAGGGGCTTGCATTAATTTAAACTGAAATCCATGTTCTTAAACGAAATGATAGCCACATTTCGACAGCAACCTAAAACAACAAGCAAAACTGCGGACTGCATATTTTAGTTTCTGTGTTTGCAGGCAAGAGATGAAAAGAATTCCGACGTGAACAATACCGCAACAAAGCACGCCCGAATGTATCCTGCACCTAACTTCTACCGGAATGTAATTTTAAATTGCTAGCCACTTCCGAGCTTAAAACTTGTCCTATGAAGTTGTGGATTCACAATTAAAGAACTCTGCCGTTGTTGTAGAACACACCCCTGCATGTCGGAACAATTTACATATTGCTCTAATGCTCGGCTCTCCTTTCCGCAGTTCCATAGACAAGCATTTCATATCCCTGTTAACCTTCAAGAATGCCATCCCATTTTCATTACAAATTTCACAAACGGTCGTTCAGCAAAAAGGCTTAATTTAAATGGTGATCTAAATATTTTTTACGGTTTTCAAATACCAAGTTTTGATACTCTAAAAACTGGTTTAGCAGGACATATCTTAGCTTCTTTGGCTTATAAGTGTGTCCCCTTAAAACCAGCTATATTTTATTTTGTTACAGACAGAAACATTATACACTTACTCTGTATTCGTACATCAAGCAGTTAAAAAATCCCCCGTTTTCGATCGGTTCTCAGAACAAGAACGCTTTGAAAATCAAACGGGTCATAGCAAGAAGCGGATGAATTGTATGTGCATTGGAAAGATAAATGACCTCACATAGCCCATGACGCAGACAACCTACCTGATGCGTATAAAATATTATAATGAACAGCGCGAGACGACAAAATCACTGGGAAGACGTGGCTCACTTATTTTAGAGTCTTTCTTAAAAGATGATGGGCTGAAAAAAAATACTTTCACCTAATCCAAAGTTCTGTCCATGAGGTCACCAAAGCTCTGTCCATGAGGTTACCAAAGTTCTGTCCATGAGGTCACCAAAGTTCTGTCCATTTGGTCACCAAAGCTCCTCATTTGATTTTAATTCGAGCCCGCTGAATGCAGGTGATAATTGTATGTTTCGTTCCTAGGCGGAATAATAATAGGTCAATATCTCAGGAACTAACCCTTCGAAGATCCTCATTAATATTATCCTTAAATAGTCTCAGGTCTACCCACGATCCCGTTCCATTAGATATACCACCAAAAGCTCTGTACACAGTTTTCATTTATAAATGACACAAATTAAGGAGCGGGGCATGTAGCACGTATGGGGGAAAGGAGAGGTGCATAAAGGCTTTTGGTGGGGAAACCTGAGCGAAACAGACCACTTTGTAAACCTAAGCGAAAATGGGATGATTATATCTGGACGGATCTTAAAGATGCGGGATGGGGAAGCAAGGACTGGAATGATCTGGCTCAGGACAGAGACAGGAGGAGGGATCTTGTAAACGCGGTAATGAACCTTCGAGTTTCATAAAATGCGGGGAATTTCTTGACTAGCTGAGGACCGGTTAGCTTCTCAAAGACTCTGCTCCATGCAGTTGGTTGGTTTGTTAGTAACCAACGATCACGTGTTCTAAATAACACCCAAAGAGTGGAGAAGCCTGTTACCCTTCCTGAGTAGGCTAACTGTACAAATGGTTTAATTATCAAGCAGATTATAAAGTTAGTCAATAGGCACGCGTTTTAAACTCGTCTCACTCGAGAAAGCATTATTTTACGAGCAATTTCAATTTACCGAAGGCCTCGTACGTTCACTCAAGCGACACTGTGTTCTCCGTTGTAACGTTTTAAGCTCAGGAGACGCCTTGGTTGCCTGGCCTGAAGACTCCCAGTTTGTACGAAAGAACAATTTGTTTATTATTTGTGTGTTTCTAACGTCAGCAGTTCCTACTGGTATAATGCACCGTTTGTAATATACAATCAAGGCACCTTCTGTGTTCTCTAACCGTATACAGTGACGTCAGCTCTTAAGCATTCGAAAATCAACATCAGCCATCTTGCCTGCCTTACGACCTGCGGCTGTAAGTGGTCATATGCGGCTGCATCTAAAATGGTTACAGCTCTTGCAGTGAGGCACGGAGCTCTCTCGTTTACAACAGAATATCCGTAGGGGCGGCTACGTGGTTGACGCGCATTTTCCAGCGACACCGGTGGTCCAGAAGTACATCAGTAATCGGCTGGTTGTACAATTAAGTCCAGTGGCTCAAATACAGACGTACAGTTTACACTAATACGAACAGCGGAAATATTTAACCAGAACTGCTAGGAAGAACTCACGACGAGCAATTGCCTTGTACTCAATCGATCTAATAATATCCCGAGAATAAAACAACAAATTAATTAGGCGAAAAGGCCCGTTGCAAATTCGAATCCCTCATGCCTACGGGTGAAAGTACATACATGTTCCTTATTTCATCTGACAACTCTTGTTTGTCACTTACCACCGCTATTCGCTCGCACATGTAGGCGGTCGGTTGAATGGGCTACGTTAATACAACAAACGAGCCTTCTAGAAGCGACAGTGGTTGGTTGTGAGATAAAGTAATGACAGCATACATGTCGATGCCTTCCAACGAAGAGCGTTAACTGTCATCTGACAGGAACTGCGTCCTCCTTGTGTGAAAAATACAGACGCTTCTACAAAAAATAATAAACTCACCCCTATTACGGCAGGCAGGCCCATGTACAGAACGTATCAACAAGTACACCGTTTAATAACACATTTACATTAGCACCTATTCCTATGTTAACTTTTCCAGGAATTCCTCACGGTAGCCATATTTGTAGTTGTTGATGTACAAACTGTACTTCTCGTTGAGACCAAGTTCAGTTTATGGCCAACTTCCACGCAGAGCTACACATGCCATCCCTTGCAACCTATAGTCATCGGAATCAAACGGCAAGCTAGATAGGATTCATTTCGCGCTATCGCCCTATTGTTGTTTTATATCTTAAATATAAATTGAATAAAAGATTTGCAAATTTTTTTAAATACCTATTTCAGTATAGTATTTCAGACATTTACATAAGACAGATCCTCTGCCTCTGTAATCCTAAAAGCTCTCACGCCGATTTGTTGGTACTGCTGATGGAAGAAAATTAAAAGCTAGGACAATGAGACAGCCCCTGGTAGCTAGCAGTTCAAACGACGTTTGGTAAAACCGTGTGGACGGAAAGCTATTAAGGAGAGAGACTGGGGAAGACATACACATATCTTAGAGCTATCTCTCCTCGTACCTGGAAACGCTAAGGGCAAATTCTGTATGCTGGACATGCAGCATGCACAACACAAACAAGAAAAAAAATATTTGTTGCAGAACACTGTTGGAAAAGTCAAGCTGGAGGATAAGGGAAAGACACTGGATGACAATTTCAAGCAGACAAAAAAAAAACAGAATTGAACTGACGGAAGTTTATTGGTAGGATCTTATTATTGCTGTAACGGAGCTTCAAAGGCCACAGCACGAGGAAACCCCTTCATTAACGATTATCATCTGCTTAAATGGGACCAAAGATCTAACCCAGAACACAGGCAATACGAAACCGGATTGGCAGTCACTCAGTGGCGATGTCTGGTGCCGTAAAGTCGAAATATAATCTTAGTTTTTGTTACTGCCATATTGCAATTCATCGTGTTAAGAACTTAAGGAAGCTTAATGAAAACGCACACAAAAAAAAAAAATTTCATCACGGACTAAAATATGTTTATCGAGGTCAATTTCCCGCCAAGGGCAATGCATTTTTCTCTTCTTCACAGTTTCCAGTTTCCAGAATGTCTCTGGGGCCAAACCGGCTTACTGTCCTGCGGGTTAGGGGGGAGTTCCTTCCTCGCAGGCAAAGCATCAGGGGCGTGAAGCTGACCATATCCGTCTGGTGCCAAGGTTAAGAAGCATGCAGCTACCACTGTCTCACAAACATCTTCGATTCGCAGTGCGTAATTAAGCCTACGAACAATTTTACCTTTACCTTCACCTTTAAATTCAAAGTCTTCCGTTTTTCCGTCACCTCTGAAGTTCGAATGGCATTCATATGGGTATTTTTAATAACTAATTATAATTTCAACAGCTAGATGCTCACCAATGGCGTAAATCTAGTACCCATATGTAATAAAATGTAATGGTTAAAAGCAAACACAAGTAACATTGGCCTTAACTTTACAACGCATTGTGTTTCATACAGACCTTTAACGTATTCACACACAACGAAACAATCGAATATAGCTAATAATAAATACGGACAAGACAGGCAATGTACGTATAACGTAACATTGAGGCGCGTTCTTGCAACCATTGTTGCAGTATAAACACAAATTGTATTACACAACCTGGGGTGTGCATTTGTAGCCTTAGCTATCCAGCATGCGTTCATCTGTGGCCTGCCCCGCTCTATAATACTTTTCCAAATTATCTCACTAACGGTACAATTTTCGAAAAAAAAAATGTTACTGAACAAAAAATGTGTGTTTTGATTTTCTCTACAACTTCTGCCTGAAACGTTTCCCATGCTACGAAGAAATGAGCGAGAAATGATCAAAAACGTACATTGGTCTTCACGTAAAGTACCCTTTATTTTTGTCCGATGTTAATGACACTGAATTACCTCGACAGATTTCCGAAAAATCCTCAAGTATCAAATTTCATGAAAATCCGTCCAATGTTCCATGCGAACGGACGGAAAGACGGACAGGCATGACGAAGTCCATAGTCGCTTGTTGCAATCAATAATTAAGCACATGTATGGAAATTCTAGGAAAAGAAACTAACATTCTGGGTTCTAAGGAAGGTGTTTAACAATGCGGTACCGTAGGGCTCAAGTGGCGCTTTGCATTTGGAAACCACGTGTCAGACTTTACAATTTATGAAAAGTGTGTTGCTGCTTTACTGGTGCAGCGACGGGGGAGGACACGTGCAGTTATGTGCTCGGTTGAATAATGGCCAGGAATGTTTTAAGTCGACACAAAGTTAAGCGTATATGACACAATGCATACTTGTTGCCCTCCGGGTACAGTTTTATGCTTTAGGTTTATTGTATTGTAACTGCAAAAATGAATGCATGTCGAGATACGGACTGAAATGGAAGTTGGTGGGCGTTAGCACACATCTGGAGCTACTGTGTCTCAGTACGTGTACCGACAACTGGCTACAAGAGTGTGCTGAGTGCAGTTCGGTGCAGATTAGCTTTAACACCACTTTTACATCCCAGAGCAATAACAGATTAACCATGGAGCTGATCCCGTATTGGAAAACCTAAAGGTTCTCGGCCAGTGCAAACATTCCCCTCATTTTCTGGTACCCGTACGCCCAGTACCGTGCTCACAATAGCCCATCGCTTGCCCCATGAATCCAGATCAAAAAATTCACATCCTATTTCTTTAGCAACCATTTTAATATTATTTTCCAATCTACGCCTATGTTTTCTAAGCGGTGTCTTTCTTTAGATTTCCCCATTAAAACTCCGCATCCATTTGATGTTCTTCCCAGCGTTCCATCTCATCCCCTCTTACTTTATTCACCGCAGTAATATTTGGTGATGAGTACAAATCGCGATGACGCCTTGGTTTTAGCGGCACCTGTGTGGAAAAGTAGTGGAATACCAGTACAATGACATCTGAATTGTTCTTGTTAGAGATGAAAACAAATAACCCCAAATACATGTATCGTAATTTGAATAAAGGTTGACCAACTAGATGACACTTGCTTTATTATATATTGCTCAACATGTTTCAGATGTTAATACGTCCATCTTCAGGAGCTAGCGAGTACTTGTTGTGTTGTGTAGGCTGCA
>Ga0136643_10015459_pt1 | contig 11470 bp, 7 predicted proteins | sample TergutLab28metaG_FD_96883 | JGI IMG/M metagenome (GOLD analysis project Ga0136643, IMG submission 96883) | Labiotermes labralis P1 segment gut microbial communities from Petit-Saut dam, French Guiana - Lab288 P1 (version 3) (version 3) | ecosystem: Host-associated > Arthropoda: Insects >...
ATCGTTTTTGTTGTTTTTATTTGATTTTTTTATGTTTTGTATTTGTAGGTATGTGAGGGGGTGACGAGGGGGGGGTGGTGGGAGGGGGGGGGGGTGTGGGTTTGGTAGGCTGCGAGTTCGAAACCTATGTTTGGAAGTTTTTAAAATTCCAAAAATGTTTGTTATTGAAATATGATAATTGGTATCAACTTCTTTAGTGTTTTTGTCATCTTATTACACAAATGTTTACATTAGGTAAAACTTGTATTAACATGCAGACCAACGCTTTGTTTCTCAATAATTCACAATATTTTGAAATCTACCAACAGGTGGCGGGTTTTTATACACATCCAGAACTTACAGACACATACTTAAGGCTCGTAATTGTATACTAACTATCCTGTAAATGTGCTCCGCTGCCTGTGTTCAACCTTTCTTTCCTCTTGTCGGGGGTACTTAATAATTTACAATTTTTATAGGTTTGTTAAATAGAAGTTGTACCGAATAATTAGTACGAATAATAATAATAATAATAATGTGCCAAAATCAATAGAAACAAGTCAAGGAGGCAAGGTAACCATATTGTGGAACGAACAAATACAAACTGACAGAACTATCTCCAAATACAAACCAGATATTTTAATCCGTGATAATTAAAAGGGAACGTGTATATTAATAGAAGTTGCAATCTCAGGAGAGAGAAACGTGATTAAAAAAGAAACCGAGAAGATTCTAAAATATAAAGACCTTACAATATAAATACAGCGCATGTGGAATGTAAAACTTTAGGACGTACCAGTAATAATAGGGGCGACTGGGATTGTTTGAAAATCATTTATAAAATACGTGAGCAACATACCAGGAAAACATGAACTCAAGGAACTACAAAAACAAACAGCCGTATTGGGCACTGCACCCATACTTTGTAAAGTACTAATGTAAAAATACAATAGATTCAACAATAAAACTAACGATATAAGCACCATGAATAGTAACAACAGAATAGCTGCAACACTGGATTCCTTAGGAACATAGTTTTTCTCAGGAATAGGAGTGTAAATACCCTGCATAAAGAAGAAGAAGAAGAAAAAGAAAAAGAAAAAGGAAAAGAATAAGATGATGATAATAATAATAATAACATTAACAGGAATACAATGTCGATCAACTAGTAAATGTGTACGTCAGTGCTAGTGGCAGCCACAGTTCACATACTGGAATGTAACACTAAACAAGTTATAATTGTCACGGTGAATACTACGCTTCTTCAAACAGGTAGAAATATCGGACGTTTGAGTCATACTTAACGTTTCGTATTATTAACAATTCAGGTCCTAGAACGAAATATATAGGTTTACTGAATTTAGCACTCCAGATCTGGATATAATAAACATATTTGCGACAGAGATACTCAAACTTTCACTGGTGTGGCACTAAATGAAATTTAACAAATTTCGTGTACCATCAATACTCATTTTTCTACTGAAATTTTAAAAGCTGAAATTTGAAGAGGGATTGACAAAGGGAATGAGTTATGTGATGTTGCCAGGAGTGCTGTGCTTTAGCAAAGGTATGTGGCTTATCCTTTATTTCTTTTCAAAATGTTTATTCTTTTTATAATTTGATTTATATTAACACCGCTTAGCAGTAAACTGTGGTTGTCATACCTGTAGCAGTAGGCGTACCACAATTTAAAAAACAAAACTCTACGAAATTCGGAAAGCATCTCTTTCTACAAGAAGCTTCTACACCGTAGACATATGTTTCAGTTATAGGACTTTTCAAATTGGAACTGAATACACATCACCGATTTTTTCCCTGGAATGGGGAAACTTGTTGTCAAATGATATACGTAGATACTTCCTTTACGTGACGCCAAGTATGCCGATTTTTATGCCATATAGATTGATAAGTGTTTATGACCGTTGGATTTTCTCAGTTACGATGGTGAAGAGGAGGAAAAGCATACCCATTCATGGGCTTCAAATCATATTTCGGAGGTTCGAAGGATTGAAATTTCTAAGTAGGTAGCAAAACACTCTAATGATACTGCCATTGTAATTGGCAATACAAAAGAGACTCTCAAATTATTACTCACTTTTATTTGGGAGTAAGTTTGTCGCTTCGTCTGTGTCCACAAAATTGCATTTTAGCAACTAAATTTGTAACAGATACAATCGTGTGTCTCATACTGCTAAAGGGAATACAGCTCTCAGTCAAACTGGTGTCCCCTATTTTCGGGTTATTTCTTTTCTAGAACTGTGCCAATGTAGGATTCTAATCTCAACAGAAAAAAGTGTAAGAAAGTCTCCGTAATAATTTGAAAACTGAATTGTGCGTCGGCCTTGTTAGGTAGTTTGGACATAAATTCGACTGATTCCGGACTGGGCTCATTGAACGGTCCGAGGGTCATTTAGTTAAATAACTAATAACTGCTTGTGACAGCTGCACTATTGATATCCGTCTCTACAAGTTCACTTCACACTCTCTGCCCGGATTTTTGCATTCATCGTCTTCAGAACTAATTAGTTATTATAACCATCCATCAAATATTAATTCACAAATATTAATGTCGAAATTTACATCAACGCGCTGAAATTTCACTAACATGTAGCAGAAAGAGAAGAAAATGGAAAAGGATTTCAAGGGGACGTCCGTTTGGATGCGAATTGGACTCACTTTATGACGACCGTTGTTGTCTGACTATGGACGAATTTGTAGGTGGTTAGAAACAAAGGAATTAAAGATAATAGGTTGTTGGATTTGATGTCATGTGGTTTGGTTGGTAGGTTTTACCGTTTAAGAAGTACCTGCTGCGTCTATTTAAAGGGTACACCAGTAAACCGCGAGATAATGGAACGGATTCGACCCGTGATTTCAGCCCTCCTCTCTTATATTTTGATTCATTTTCCGCGCTTTTCACTCCTTTACCCTGAGGATGGAGGCAACAGTTTCCACCTAAATCTTTGTAGCTATTTATCAAACTACAGTTTATTGCATCCCAGAACACCTTAACCTTCATAGTCACAATGAGATCCTTACATGACGTAAAACGTAGCTCCGACCCAGTAGACTATTCAGAATTAACACTGATTTCAGTTTCATTCGTATGGAATGTGGATTATAATAAATAAGTGACAGCAGATATCAGATATGTACATTTATAATATACTGTCATTTTTTAAATCCATTATACTGATTATTAGTGATATGCCTGATTCTTAAAAAATGAATTATATTTGACTGTATTTCGAGAGAGAAATTAACCATTGGGTGTAAAAAAATAAATGTGATGAAATCAGACTGGTGCCAGTATGAAGAGTGGCGTCAGCACGTACTCACTCCATAATGCAGTGTCCATGACACCGCTTTGTAACCATTTGAACCACTCACCAGTCTACAAACTCATTAACCCTCTCACCTGTACCGCAGAGCGGACCCAATCTACTGGAGTCTGATTGATCGAATGTGGGATTAATGTCCTTTTTCCGGTGTGTTGCGAGCAATAGCGGATTCGCGCAGGAAGGCGATGATAAATCATTGTGAAATGTATTACACATAAAGGGGAACACGAGTGATAGGTCAGATGGTGAAGCGTTCTCTAAGCAATTAACCAACTACATGGGCTAATATTTCACTGGCACCTTCATATGTTCGTGAGATTTTCGGCTATGCAAAAGATGAAGGCAGTTGATGCCTCCAAAACGTCTGTGCCTATCACATCACTTGGTGTCGTAACCAGGAAGAGAGCAGACTTCATTTTCGTAATTGTAAGACTGCTTCGTTCTTTTTACAGTCCCTGTGTTCACCGTTCATATTTAGCCAGACAACCTTCTGTCTCCTCTGAACTGCCGTGAAACTTTGGCCCTTTTCCCAGTATCCTGCTTGTATAGGCCTAACTCACTGAGTTCTCACGCTACATTTTTATCCCGAAACTGGAGACAACATTTTGCTCCGAAACGCTGGTGTTCACTTATACCACTTATCTGTGTTGCAACACACAGGGACATTATGTGGAAATTTGTAACTGCTCATACTGGCAACAGGATAGGCAATGTACGTGTAAGCGTAGCATTGTGGTGCGTTTGCGTAATCGTTGTGTTCGTAGAAAGTATTACGTATTCTAAGTGTGTGTCTGTAGCCTTTGTAGTCGGACATGCAGTGCACATGCGCCGTATTTGTCATCTGTGACCTCTCTGGTTCTATCATATTTTGCTACATTATCTCAGAAAAGGCAATTAATTCGGAGTAAATTTACTGGACATAAAATGTGTGTTTTGATTTCCTTTACAAATTCTGTCTGAAACATTTTTAATTCTAAGAAGAATTCGCGAGATATCATTGTAAATGTACAAACGTCTTCTTGTAAAGTACCCATCATTCTTATCAGATTTTAAATAAATTTGAACTTTCGAGACAGATTTTCTAATAATACTGAAATATAAATTTCATCAAAATCTGTAAAATGGGACGAAGAGACACACATGCGGAAGGACGGATGGACAGACAGACATACGGACAGTGAAAAAGAAAGAAAGACAGACGTGACGGAGCTGATAGTCGCCTTTCGTAATATTCCTATCGCGCGTAAACTTTTTTGTTTAATGTAATCTATAATTCCAGTAACTTGCACAGTGTCTCTGTTGGACACTGTCAGACACTCTTCTGAGCCAGCCTGAACCGAATCTACTGTTTCAGACCCCGATCCTTTGACCACATTTTTAAAAATTGTCTTCCAACCTGCACTGTAATTACAAAAGGATTACTTCGTTTTAAGCTTTAGACTTACAATTCTATACGCCCTTTTTGTCTCCCCATGCATATATTAATCCGAATTCATTTTTCTTGATATCAAGTTTCAGGTTGCTATATTAGTTGGGTGCAATTTGACCCAAGAATGCGGTGACCCACACCGCCCACCTTTAAGTATACGAGGTTTAGTAGCAATATCCGACCTACCCAATATTTTTACAACAGTTTTACCCTTTCTTCTCCACGCCCTTTACTAGATCTCTGATTGCACTGTCCCATTTACATACAAAGTTTTATATAAAAAAACATTCGTAAAGTTCTCAAATCCGTAACATTAGTTGAACGAATAATAATTTCTTTAGACAGTCATTCCTTATACGGAATAACGGAAGACTTCAGTGGAGAGTTACAGTGGGGTGTGCTAGAACGAAAGTAATTGGTTCTATAACCTCGTTCGTTATAGCATCTGTTCGTTCTAGCATACATTGAAATATATGTATTTAGGGATATAGCGTTCCAGGCCCACAGCCTGGAACGGATTACCCTAAACGTACACACACACATAGAGAGGGGAGTAGGCTAGAACGAACGTAATTGGTTCTAGAACCTCGTTCTTTATAGCATCTGTTCGTTCTAACATAAAATGAAATATATGTATTTAGGGGTAGTCCGTTCCAGGTCCACAGCCTAGAACGGATTACGGATTCTAGAACCAATTACGTTCGTTCTAGCGTTCTAGCGTGTATACATATATATATATATATATATAGTGGTAATCCGTTCCAGGCTCTTTGCTAAAATTATGTAGCAAAATAATTAAAATTTTTATTTTCACTGTTAGAGGCGCAAGTAAGCAGATAACTGAATTAAACTGATAACTGAACTAAACTGATAACTGAACCTTACAAACGATAATACAGACGATGACTGACGCTCTGAATAAAGCGGGAAGGCCCGACAAGTCATGTGCACTCGCATGCTACGTCGGCCGATATTATTCCTCTGCTTTAGTTGTAGCATCCTGATTTTATTGATAAAAACTGTTCGTTGTAGCATACCCCACTGTACTTGTTGTTGGCTGTTCTAACTTCACACATTGTTTCAAAAAGCGCCTAGAAAGGAATAAATTTTTTTTCTCTCCTTTGTCACTTTCTATCCTACTGCTTCTTTTCCCCTTGTCCTTCTTTTCCTCGAATTACAATTTGTGATCCGTAATGGAATTTTTAATCTCATAACTTCATGCAATTTAAATCACCTTGTCCCTTTGTGCAATTTCAGCTAATCCTATTCCTTACAGTTATTAAACTCCAGTCTTATTGTTTCGGTGTAATCCACTTACGAAATTAGTGGACTAATTGCAGTACGCTTAAACTCAACATGTTCATAGGATATGTCTGATACATTGCCTTTTCAGAATGATCTGGAAAAGGAGAACCTGTATCGTTATTTTCTTCCTTGCAGGCTGTAGAATGGCCATTAACAAAGATAAACAAAACATGTGAGAATAAATTTGGATAATCCACATCAGATTTTGGCTTGTGGACCATTAAAATGGATGATGTAATGTAGTCACATAGGTCATGCCAAGGACCAATGGCGGGGTCTTAATAAGAAACTGACAAATTCTGTGTTTTCATAAAAGGCGAGGAATTTATTAAGTGAGCGAATAATACGATTTCAATTATTTTGCCTCTTGAACATAGTTATTACCTTACAAGTGTTTTGATACTCTTGGATGTGACACTTTGCATTTTTGTAGGTTGGTAGTGCTCTTTCGGTGGCACATACTGCCTTCATCTTCAGTGTAGTTCGAGGACCTACATATATTTCCCTGAAAGTGTGACACTTGCTAGGCTCCACGTCGTAATAACAGACACCACAATACAAATATATACCTCCTTGAAATCCCCACATCTTTTACAGAGTATATTATTACGTTACTGTACTCCTTTCCGACTGACTACGGGCTGGACAGTCCGGAGATCGAATCCCAGCGATAGGGAGATTTTCCGCACTCGTTCAGAGCGGCCCTGGACACACCCAGCTGGATGTACAATGGGTGCCGAATCTCTTTCCCGAGAGTAAACACCCGGGGCGTGACGTTGACTACTTATCCCCTTCTAGCTCTGATGTTAAAGAATGAGTAGATATACGGGTCCCGTCTCTGGTGAACTTTACCTTTTGTTAATAATATTCTCCCTTTATCTGTCTTCCTTGTAACCTAAATCGTTATGGTTTTCTTGTTATCGAAAATATGTTTATTGTTTGCCTCATCAAATCTCAAATTATTTTTCAAGAAGATTTATGTGTTTTTTGTTAAGCATGCATAAGTAGTTCTACAAATACCAGAATCTGAAATTTAATTTTTCTGACACTTTGTTACAGAAATATCGGCCGTCCTGAAAATTGGACCCTGGTCTCCTGCATTAGTGTCACAGAATTATCACCTGTTACAATCACATTCTACTGTACAAAGAACATAATATACAATACACATCTATTTAACACGTTAAGAACACAAAATGTCACTTGATGTAATACATTGAATGCACAGGGTGAAACACGTATTACACCGTTATATGCTTAGTGCAGAAATATTTTTTTCCCCTTGCACCCACGAAGACTACATTTTCTTGGCTCGTCTCGTTTTGCTGTAATATGGCCTGTCATCAAATTATTGCTGTGGTGTAACTAGCAGACAGTGAATGGCCAAAGGTCGTCATGCATGGTTTCGGCTAATGGAGAATGTGAGACAGGGCACAGCTAGAGCAAACTGGCAGTCCGGAAGATGCACAGCGTCTGTTCTGTGTATTTTTCTGTGGATGAACCATGCAGTTACTCTGGCCATGTCTACCATCACTGTACACGAAGCAGTACCAGTCTATACTGTAAAGAGCCGTTTGTTTAACACGAGACATTTCTGATTTCCCACGAATGAACTGTCTGGGTCAATTGTAACCACATTATTTGACAATCATATATCTATAGAGAGACATTTCCCAGAAATTTAAAACTGTTGGAAGTAATTACGCATTGTGCCAATGCGTGGCCTGATCTGTGAACCACGTACATTTTCGTTTCATTGGCCAAACCACTGTCTTGAAAATTGATCAAGGCCACTTATTAACATCTGCGCTCATTTGGGATATTACGCAGCGTATTGTGGGGACGACGTATGTGTCCCATCGTAAGTTGGATTGATAATACATCCCGAAACGTCGGTACGGAATAACCACTCTACGCTGTATAATATCCATGAAGAGCGCAGATCTCATTAACATCGCGGCAGAAGCCTGAAGTCACGCATGGTCTTTAGCTGTCTGTATTTTTATGCCGGCATAATACTCGTAATGTGGCTGACAATGAATGTAACATTACAGGCCCACTCAGTTTTTACATTTTTATTTGTACCTGGTTTTTTTTAGAGATTTTAGAATTGGTTTGGCGGGTTTTTGTCCAGTCACCTCGATCAATAGTTAGGCAACGTCTCTTAGAGCATTTGCTTAATATACATCGAAGGGAATGTGTCACAGTTACTCTTATTTCCACAAGCTTTTATTAATGCATATTGATTTTCAAGTTTCCCTAGTACACCTTGAATTTAAACTGTCCCAGTGACACTGTTTGTGTCTTCTTCATCATCGGTTGAAGTGTCAACTTCTGCTGGACACGCAACAACATCAGTATGACCTTGACTTACAAATACTGTTTCCTGAATAATAGGATCACATAAACTAACCACGATTTCTCCGAGCTTAAGACCACGAATCTTCACTGCGACATTATGGCAAAAGAACCTGTGGCCTTCAGTTGCTAGATGATGCCGTATCATTCGGTGTTTTCAAGATTTATGCCGTAACCCATCTTATAACTATAATATTCTAAGTTATTGCAAGCCGTTCCCGGTGGGAGCGTGGTCTAAAACGTGGGTCTGCGTCCACTCGCTTTCTGGGATTGCGGGTTGTAATCCCACCGGGGGCATGGAAGTTTGTCTGTTGTGAATGTTGTGTGTTGTCAGGTAGAGGTCTCTGCGTCGAGCTAATCACTCGTCCAGAGGAGTCCTACCGAGTGTGGTGTGTCTGAGTGTGATCGTGAATCCTCGACAATGAGGAGGCCTTGGCCCACTGTGGCTGCTGCGCCACAGTAAAAAAAAAGTTACTGCACCTTGTCCCCAGTAACATTACGTGCTATGAATGGGGCAGCACTTTTCCCTGCCTACCACTCTTCGTGTCGTAGGGCATTGAACCTAAGTACAAACTTCCAAGTATTAGGAAATATAATCCATAAAGGTCTACATTATTATTATTATTATTACTATAATTATTGCCAATGTTATTTTAGGTTGAACGTAAACCGCATCTGTGATCCATTTGAAGGTAATGTACACATTGTAATTCGAAATAAGGAACTATTAGTATCCTCCTGCAGAAACTTCGCAGTTGCAATGCTAAAGACGTGGAAGTTACAGCAAACGATAGGAGTGTGTGCAAATTGCTAAAGCGTTGGATCTCTTTTGAATGCCAAAATTATGCACATTACAGCTAACAAGGAACTTTGTATGATGTTTTTGAACGAAGTCATCCCGTTGGGTATTGATTCTATATATTCACTTTATTATATTTATATATATATATATATATATATACATATATTCCAGTCAACACAACTATACAATAAAAGCCTAGATTAAAGCGACTTGTTTCGACTTAAAAGTTCATCCTCAGGCTAAGCTAAGAACCATGAAGTTCTTTACAATGTGGCTGTGCGCATTAGGGATCCCAGATGGCTCACAATGTGTGCTATGATTCGTACCATGTATACAACGTGAATTGTATCTATTACACTATGGTAAAGTGATCCCGTTACAGGGCCGGTGTGGCCCAGAGGGTGGGTAGAGGTATAGCTCTATTCTTCCATGACCGCGGCAATAGAGTGGTCAGCAGTACGACCCGGCCGCACTTTACCCCCGGCAAAGACCGGGTGCCCATTTTACAGGAGGCTGCGTGGGCTCCAGGGACGGTCTAGAAGGGCGGAAAATCTCGTCCCCACCGGGATTCGATCCCGGACTGTCCAGTCCGTTATCAGTCCTATACCGACTGAGCTATCGGGCTCACATCTATTGCACTATTATACCTATATTAGGGGGTCAAGTGTGTTACGTATGTTAGTGTGCTAATTCCTGGGACCGTTGTTCACTGATTGGGCTCCTGGTTGTTATGTCCGATGTGGTTGTGCGTATAGTGTGATGAGTGTGATGAGATTTCACTATGCAAAAGGCATAAGAAGAAAAATATATAAAAGTTATACTTCTCTAAAAGTATCATTTTACTCAGCGTCATCAAAGTGGACACTGGGCTCTAACGGGTTAGAGTGCTGTGGCTAGTAAAAGTTTTTTTTTTGTTGTCGAAAAGCCAATGTTGCTGCACTGTTTTGTCTCAGTTTCTTCTCTACTTTCTATGAGCCCATTTAATTTACAGACAAATAACATATATTTTTTAAGATGGCGGCCCGCCGAAACAAGTAGAATTTTTAAAAGATCAATATAAATTTATTAGTTTTCTCTGTTGGTATATTTTGAAATATTATAATTTTATGCGTGGTCACAATGTGATAAAAAAATTATTACATGGCCGTTTGAAGTATGGTGCAATTTAGCCACGGTGTGCCAATAAAGACATAATTTTTAACGTCGACAGCGAGTGACCTGCTTATGGTTAGTATATTGAAAAAGCGATGCGAATGAGGCCATTTAACTAGAGAATGTACGCTCAATCTCTTGCCACAGACGGTATATTACGAACTCACGATCAATTTTTCAGTGTCACTTTGTGGACCGTAAAACTTTTAACATTCTTTGTAAATATTTTTGAAGTCAAGGCCGATTGTTTAAAATAATGTTCCAATTAAATATATTTAGCTTTTAAAAACTAAAAGTGAACCAAATTGATATTTAAAGAACAAGAAAGAAAATGTATATAAAATGTAACACCGCGATACGTTCGCGTAACTATTTTTGCCCTGGAAGAGTAATAAATATTACATATTCTGTGCGTGTGTATTATCGTAAAAGTACATGGAACTTCATGTGACGTACCCGTTATTATTATCAGATTTTATAGAAAATGCAATTACCTCCAAAAACTTTCGAAAAATACTCCAATATGAAATTTCATGAAAATGTATCCAGTGGGGTTGAGTTGTTTTATGCGGACGGAAGGACGGACGGACAGACGGATATACATACATACATAATGAGGCTAATAATTTATTTTTGCGATTTTTCGAGAGAGCTTCAAAATTAATTTCTACCTCACAGAGAACAGAATCAGCCTACATTACAAACAACAATCATTTAATTCTTCATTATCGTGCGATTCATAAGAAAAGCACACACTCTGTAGAAAAAATATAGAGTTTCAACGTTGAACTTGTCAGTTCATACAGTAATCACTGAACGTCAAACGCTTAGAAGCAGTACTGGGGTAGTGGAGATATTTGTTTCACTTTAAAATCTCTACGTGAATCTCTGGGATGATAGTGATGAAGGAGATGGATTGCTGCTGCGTGCGACATAGCTCACGGCGATGAGTGCGAACCGGGAAGAATACGTGACGAGGATTGTTGGGGGGGGGGGGGGGGGGGGTGGGCCGGGGGCCCCCAAAAAGAAATAAAGGGAGGGCAACCCCGGGGAAAGGGGGGGGTGTAGGTTTTTTAGGGAAAATTAAGACCATTGTTCAAAAAA
>Ga0136643_10015462_pt1 | contig 11469 bp, 8 predicted proteins | sample TergutLab28metaG_FD_96883 | JGI IMG/M metagenome (GOLD analysis project Ga0136643, IMG submission 96883) | Labiotermes labralis P1 segment gut microbial communities from Petit-Saut dam, French Guiana - Lab288 P1 (version 3) (version 3) | ecosystem: Host-associated > Arthropoda: Insects >...
AGCAAAGTGTCCAGGATAAGCATTTAAAAAATAGGTGCTGGCTACTGTTCATGTCACTCAAAATGTGAAGCTGGAGCAGCAGCAACCAGTGCTCACACATACTTGTTCAGGCCAACTCCTAGCTATCAGAGTACAATTTGATGTATGATATTCGACCAAAAATACTGCATGGCAGTTAAATCTCTTCCACACTGTTGCATGCATGGAAGGTCGATGTTGACAGAATTTCTACATTGCAGTGGTATGCTCTGGGAATGTTGAGGTGAGTCTAATCTGCATGTGTCCTACTGCGCAGCGCAGCCAATGTTGGGAATGTGCTGCAATAGACACACTTTGTGTTTGTCAGTTGATCCTGGAATCATGTAAGGGTCACAAGTGAGTTGGCAACACCATTATTGGTCGAAGTAAAAAATGTACAGAAGTGATAAAATCAAAAAGAAACAGAAAGAAAAAAGAAAATACATATGAGAATGGTGTATGAACATGCAATACTGTCTGCGTTACCAGCTTAAACTGGCCGCACTAAGGCTCTGAGGTCGACTCAGCCTCTAACAGGAATGAGTACCAGGAATATTTCCTGGGGGGGTAAAGGCAGCCAGTGCATAGGGCTGATGAGTTTACCACCTTCATGTGCCGATAGTCTGGAAATCTAGGATCCTCAACCTCCTGGCCTGTAATGGGATTGCATTACCTTTTTACCAGCTTAAATGAAGCAGTGCTGCATACCATCTTATGCAGAAGCTGCAAACATTAAAGCAAGTTATGATAGCACCAATTATATGATGATGGGGTGCATGGAGAACAATTGGATTAACTCAGACTGAGCAGCAGATGGAGAAAAATTCATTTGGAAACCTCTTTGGCTGTAAATGCAATGCTTTAAATCCATTTCAAGGCTTTAAGATACAAATCCCACGTGTAGTCTCTCTAGAATTCAGAGCAAGTACAGGTTAAAATGTTGGCAGCAACTTCATCACACTCAACAGATAATTGGCTGGTTCTGATGTCATGACTGCAAAACAACTTCCTGGAATATTATAAGAAGTGGTTAAAAATGGTAGCTGTTCAGCATAAGTGATACTGGTTTGCCTGGAAGAGTGTGCCTGTGGGAACATACATGGAGAAGGAAAAGGAAATGGCCCCAGGATTCACAATGGCAAAGGAACATACAACAATATTATGCCAAGTGGCAATGTTAAAGAAAATTTTTACTTGAAGCAAGCTGTCATTTACCTGCTGAGAATTTGATCATTGAGGGTATTCCTCAAATTTCTGCTTCCTGTGTAGGGGTCATATACTTAGACATCATGCGTATCAGGCCAAATGTTAATTGAATGACTCAAAACTGAAATGCAGTGTGAACTAAAATCATGTTGCATGACTGAAAATATCGACTCCAAGATCTTGGTTATGTTGGATAAGTGACATCCTTGACTGACTAAGACAATAACCAAACACATAAACCTTACTCTTTTTCCTCCCAATGTGATGGCACTTCTCCAGCCAATGGAAAGGTGTATTAATTGCTACATTTAAGACCTTTTATGTCTGAAAGTCAATTGCCAAATGTATGCAAGTGACTGATGACAAAAACAAATTCACTGTGAAGGAATTTTTTAAATCTGTCAATATCAAACAGGTTGTAGAAATATCAGGGCTGAAGCATGGGCTCAAATTTCTCGATCCTACAACACTGGATTTTGAGAAAAGTTATGCTTTCATTTCATTCAAGATTTTCAATGCTGTGAGTTGGGAAAAGAAATGAAAGAACTGACAGATTCGTTTCCTGTACTGGCTGAACAAGGCAGCTTTGATGAACCATGGCAAAAGAAAGCTCTGAAATGAAGAATTAATGCAGAAACATGAAGAGTTTGGGCTTGCTACTTAGGATCCAGAGAAAGACTGCTATAATAAAGAAGCATTGGTATCAGATTAGATTCAGACAATTTATACTGAAGCCATATTAAAACTAAAGGGAGCCTCAATTTGGTTTAAGAACATATCAGCAAGTAAGGCAGTGTTCAAAATTGAGATCAATAATAAACACACTCCAGCCCTATTGTGTATTACAACTTCGTTTACTGACTGGGTACAGGCGTTGAATTTTCTTGAACAATTCTCGCTGGTATAGAGTAACATTCTTAACAATTTTTCTATTTGTTCACTGAAGTCCCACTGACACAAAATAATCATCATTGCTATTTATATATGGTATGCTTTTTTAAATCCAACTGGACCATTTTGTACCCATGGAAGGTGCTCTATTTGTCCAACAGTTAGGGACAGAAAAACAGACTGAAAATGTTGCCAGTTCTCAGAATGGGTGTGCAAAGACCACTCTATCAGGACAATTCAAATAAAATGCAACAATTGCAAGGAACAATCATACTAGAGACATATTTAATTCACATTTATGTTCTAAAATATATTTTCTTGTCCTCAAACATTTTAAGTATTTCATTCCATATAACTGCATGAAAAATGAGAAATCTGAATAAAAGCAACGTTTTAACTACAATTGAGTCTATTAATCAAACCTTAAAAAAAAAGTTGAGAAAATAATTTTTAAAATATGGGTACAATATACCCAGTTCTGTAAAAGTAGGAAGTTTTTTTTTTGCTCTATAATCCAAGGGTTAAAGGAAAAAAGACAAGCAGTGAAACTTCTCAAGTTTAACATCTTCTTTAAGAAACAAGCGAAAAATGATGGAACTGAAACTTTGGACAAAACTGTCCCAACCCCATAATATCAGAAATGTAGAAAATCTCTCCTTGCTTTTTGAATGAAAATAACTGAATAATCTCCTGACATAGACAGTCCTCCTGAAGTTCAGTACTCCATCACCTCCACTCACCACAGTATTATCCATGCTCCTTTATTTCAATCATTCTTTTTGGTTACTTCCCTGCATAACATTCACAGCAAAGCAATAAAATTGCACTGTTCATATTGTGGCTTGCAATGCAACCCCACTCATTGACATTACTTAGTGAAGAAATTCATGTGAAAGCAACACACTTTTGAGTTACAGTCACAGCCCAGGAATGCATCTCACATATTAGTTTGGAGCTGACTCTATATGTATATCCATATAAGACTTACAGAACATTTAGAAACTAACATTTTTGGTAATAATGTTTCAGGGAGACAGTGGCGGTGCTTTGGTGATCCAGAACGGTAACTCCTACACGCAGATCGGAGTAGTAAGTTTTGTGTCCAGTCTTGGATGTGCCAGTGGCTACCCATCAGGCTATACCCGTGTCACATCTTTCCTGAGTTGGATAGCGTCAAACACTAGAATGCACTAGCAGCTGATGCTTCTGTCTTGATATATATGAACATCAATGCAGTCTGTCCAGAACAAAAAAAAGAAGTTTCACTGTGCCTGACATGTTTTACGAAGTGACAGAGAAAAGTACCACTTATACATCTTGCTAGAGAAAGTCAAAATATTAAAAAAAAAAAAAAAATGCTCATATAATCCACATTAAAGACGGACTGCATTCCAAATTTATTTAGTACGATTATGAAACATGTAATTAAGAAATTCATAACACCATAATAACATACACCAGGAAATGGATTGTGTAAATGTCTTAAACCTTAGTGTTGAACATTATTAATTGCAGAACTATTTGTTAAACCCTTCCTCAGAGTACATTCGATACAGTAAGTTTGGCTGTTGTCTCCAGCTGTGTACGAAGGCACTGCAGTTACATGTAGTTCTATTCTATATATGCTCAATAAATGTAATCCATACATAATTATGTATCATACATCTGGATTTCACCTTGTAACAGTATGAGGTTATCTGTGTAAACTGCAGTATGTATACATTCTAACATACTGTCCTAAACCAACCACTTCGATCATCTTTCTTCAGTCCAATTTTCCTGAAGACTTCGTAATGAATTACTTGTAACTTACTGATTTCAAAGTGCACAAAGACACAAAATTGTTGTTTTATACAACTTCTGGCCCTGAAGCTGAACCAGCCTCCTATTCGATGGACAGTGGAGGCTTCTTCCTCAGGAGTACAGCAGCCACGCCATCTACCTGGCTACTCACCTCCATCTAGTGCTGATGTTAACATGTGGAGCTGTACCTCCTCTCCCCAGTACGCCTTCACAGCATACCCAGGAACAGCTTTAACTTTACCTTTAATAAACTACACTGTTTTAGAACAGCAAGCAGGACAATTTATGAACTCAAGCATAACAACCAACTCTTAAAATTAAAATCTGAGTTTTCCAACAATGAAAATTCATCTTGCAGTCTTTTGGTTAATGGTATGAAATAATTCACATGGTGGGTGCCAATGGTTGTAATGTACACCACCATGCACACTTTACCAAATTCACAATCTGCACCTCCTTAATCTGTCTGCCAACTGACGTTCAACACTGCACAGGGGTCGCATATAACTCGTCTCAAGGCAATGCACCTGGCATTTTATGGACTAACTACATGGCACAGTACACGTACCGGGTATGAAGACAGGCCTTTGGCCTGGAAACTTCCCAAACATACTTTCTGAAACATCTGTATTAAACTCCACTATCACAGCCCATCACCCATTACTGTATTATACTTGTTGTTTAACTGCTCAAAAACAAGATGGAAAAGTTGCTAGTTATGACAAAGGTCACTGCATACAAACTCCCACCTAATTTTAATTTTGTGTATATTATTTTCATCGTTGTATATCAATTGTCTCTTTCAACTCCACACATCCTTCACTCTTGTTTGGCAGTCAGTGACCATAAATGGGACCAAAAATTAAAATCAAAGATGTGTAGTGTACTATAACTGACACATATACTGAACACTGGAAACTATCTAGAAAACATATTTTGGACACTGTTTCCAAAATGTTGTGCTACAGTGAAACAAGATGATGGGTGGTGTCCAATACATGTTTCAGCTCAATGGCACGTCATAAACACAAAACTTGTGTGACCTTTTCGTGCATCCACAAAGTTCAGCTGTTCAATGTTAGAACCCAAACAGCAAAAGACAGCCACAGAAAAAACTATAAAATACTTATTCAGGAGGCAAATGACTACATGAAGCACAGTCCTTGAGAATCTTAACAGTTTCTTAACTAGTCAAGGAATTCTCTGCATTGTATGGAACCTGAATGTTGCCAGCAGGTAAACTTCAGTGTTTTGGGGACCACACTGTGCATAGCCAGGAGTAGTGGTAGGTGCCAAAGGATTGAGCACAGCATGGTTTACATACTGAATTTTATGTCAACTGACAACTGTTCAACAGCATTATGATGGCATCTCTACTGAATTTTGCCAAAATGTAAAAGAAATAGTCTCTTTTACTTCATAAAAACCTTATACAAGAAACAGTCAATTTTATAATATTCAGCATGTACCTACAACTATGTCCACAACAAATTGTGGAAGTTGGATGGAAAACTGAAACATAACTAAAACATTCATCTCTTTGTTCGATTTGCACTTGGCAAGTGGCTGAAAGAAATGTTCATAAAAAATTATCTAATAATTAAATCAGGTGATAACATGTAGTAACACAACTGTATTTATTTTCCATTTAAGAATTTATGTAAATTCTTAAACAGAAAATAAATATATTGTGTTACACTACACGTTATCACCTTATTTAATAACTGGATCAGAACACAATGGGGAAGCCTTGCCTAAAAATTATAAAGTATTATCTTCTATCCCAAATCTGCAACAGGAAGTGCAAAGAACACAAGTGTTTAAATTTATAGGCACACTTCAAGAAAGAAATCCAAGTGCATGTACAAAACCTGACACAGAATGACTAAAACAGGCTTATATGAATTTCATGATGTCTAGTACCGACGCCACAGTATTCAATGTACTCTTTGTATTAGCTGCCTCAGCACAAATTCATGTTGACACACCCAATAAACATCACACTCCATAACATTTTCACATTTATACTGAAAAGTTTACAAGGTTCTGCCTTCAAAAATGGACTGCTTGCACGAATATGATACCTATTTATTACATACACTAGTTAATAAGTTTATACTACTATAAAATAAAACTTTTGAAACTAATTCTGATATGCCGATTCTAAATCCAGGCATGATACTTTTGCAGTACATCACAATTTTGCGTTATGTGTATTGAACTATGAGGCAAAACAGCAATTCATATTTTTTAACTTCATATTCCTATAAAGTGAGAATATGAGGTGTCAGTAGTGACTGAAAATTTACCCACACTTAAATAACATAATTATTTCAAATTCAGCAATACATAACTTTTGAGAACAAAGACTGTTTTTACAACTTTCTGACAGTTTCTAATCTGCACACCCAGTTCGGTCAAAACGTGTTTTTCATGTTTTTCACATGCTGGTTGAGAAGGAATGGTAAAAATTTATTTTGCAGTGTTACTGAATTCAGCTCCATCTTTCTACTGTATAATAAATTCATGCCAACTGACTGTCATGGTTTATGCAACAATGCTGTCAATAGCTTCGACAATTACCATATTTACCTGAATGCAACAACACCAACCCCCCCAAAAAAAAGTCTGCTAAGAAAAAATATTTTACTATTAATTACATACACTTAATAAACAAAGCGTGCCAGATTGTATCTACATTTACCAATCAGTGTCACCATCTCCATCTTCACAATCAGTGCCTTCATCTTCCTCACACTCACTCCTTACATGTCCATCCTCTTTAATGCCATTCCACAACAAATCATCATCAGTTCCATCCACTGCACTCTTGAAATGCCTTCAGTCACTTCTGGTGAGATGCTCTGCCATGCTGTTATGATCCACTGACAAAGAAATGGTCACACTGGGCTTCTTGATTCTTCCAGCTGGGGTCACAACATGGCCTCTTGTCAAGAGTCACTCACCATACAGGTGCTCTAAGTGGTTTTGGTTTCTTCACCACTACATTTAGCACCTGCAGTTGTGTGGTCATCCCCCCAGGTATGACCACAAGGCCTGTGTTCATGGACCTATCAGTAATTGTGACTTTAATTTCAGGTGATGCATGTCCCTGAAATACATCAAAGACTGGCATCCCCTGGCCCTCTGTTCCACACCACCAACCAATCCTTCCACCCAACCTTTATGTTGGCATCTGACAACAGGTACTCTATGCAGTTGCTCAGTAGGCATTCTTATGTGATACAGGATGACATGTGGTGGAAGCTTGCTACCATCTGCTAACAGCAGCAACATAACAGTTACACAGGTAATGTTTCCTTTCACTATGTCCTATCACATATCACATGTGGCAGAAAAGCAACAAGCTTCTCCCTTAATTCTGCTGGCAATTTATGGCACGGTAAAGTTCTTCTATGAAGAAAACAACCCATTTCCCTGCATCATATGCACACACCACTCACACTGGCCTTGAAATGATGCCAAGTGATGTGTCACTTGGCATTTTCCCATGCTTTATATTTTATTGTTTCACAAGTAAACGGTATTCAACTGAAAAATTTTTGAGTTAATTAGCTTCTGCTCGTTTCCTCCACTGCCATACATTTGGTTTCACAATGTGGAACTTTCTTGCTGCATTGCAATTATTTGTTTTCTCAGTATAGTTGATCATTGGTTTAAACTTTGCTCATACCTTTGGCCAATTCTTTCAAAATGCAGGTCACACTTGTAGACCTCTTCTGTACATAACCTGTTATTTTATGGGACTAAGAAATGGGTTTCTATACTCACGATTGGAACTAAGAATGCCATGTCATGCTCTGTTTTTTTCCTCGTCTACATGACAATTTGGCAATGCAGGTCTTGGTTTGGATCAGCATGATCCAGTTGGTTCGGTCTGGTATGGCATTTCACACATGAATTTCTGATGACCTCACATATTCAAGCATCATACTTAGGGGGAAAAAACCTTGTCTTATATTTGAGTATACATGGTATCACTGAACGGTATAGTGAGTCCCAGAAGGTGATTGGAAGGAACATGGTATAAAGCTGTTATGACATATTTTAGGGTATTCATCTGGACATACTGAGGAGAATCCCAAAAAAGTCAACCAGATCAGATGGTGTCCTGTCTAAGATTCAAACCTGTAGCCTCTAAAGTGCATGTCAGAAGTGTTAATGCTCAAGCCAACCTGATCGGCAATTCACGTCAAGGAGACGCGACCTGGCATCGTAAGTCTTGCCCCAGGCTTTACGCGCCTTAATTGCAGCACCTGTAACTCAAAGATTTTTTGTTTCTCTCATTATATGTAAAACCTGTTCCAAGATTTGGGCATACACTACACTGTACACTGGAATATTCAAACTGCTTCAACACACAACACAGATGAACCACACAAGCCAAAATCACTTCTGATCACTTAACCATAAAGTCTGAAATCTTGCACACATAACATACTTGGAAGTGCAGACATCACAACCATATTATAGGAAGGTTTCAATGGGGTGACCTCCTGTAAATATAGCACTCCAATTAATATAAACGCTATAAGGTAAAAGCCTCAGTACGATACTGAGAAAAAAAATAATATTTTTATTATTTATTTGAAAACGTCTGTAAAATGTAACAAGACGGTGACAACTTTACACATTACAGAATAATGTTTTGATGAAGGATAAACTCTGCATATATATATATATATAATATAATCTGCTTTACACAACACAAGTAAAGAAAGAAATACAAAAGAAACAGGGATCAGAGAGTTTAGGTCTCATAGGAAAGAGCTATAATATTCAACATCTTCTGCTCCCACAGGCATTTCAAAATAATACATTTCATATACTGGGCTGCTTCTCACCAGATCTGTGTCAAATTTACATCTCCAAATACTAAAACGAATGTTCTTTCAACACTTATAAGGAATATTTATCTTTTGTACACACTAAAATCTCTTTTGTAATTAAGAAAAACTCTTGATGACACTGCTGAATTTCACACACACTCACTCAAATTCATTTACACCTGTTTCCACTTTGCCATCCTTGTAATTCAGGGTTATCATCACCTTGCTTTATGCAGGAAACACTGACCACTTTTGCACTGCAATCAATGTACACATCTTGCCTATATTGTTGCTGAAAGAAAGGATTTGCATAGGTGGGAGATGAATCCTACTTACAAAGCTACATTAACAAAACTTAATGATTCTTGATACTCAAAAAGGAAACAATAACCCTCAAAAGGTGTCTGTGAAAGTTTCCTCTACCACCTACGAAAGAAGCCCTTATGCGCACAGTGAACACTGGACTGAAGTTCATGGTGCCAATTTCACAGTCATTTATATTTAAGATGTCACTTTGTTCTGTGCTTGCTGCTCCATCTTGTCAATTTCAGCCCACGACGTTCGAACAGACTGAAACAGCTGTAAAATAAAAGTCATCACTGATGTGCCCTTCAGAACATTTTAAAGTTTAAAGCCTTCTCCGGTTAACTTCTGCTTAAATTTCTACTCTGGAACCAGTCTCAATTACTGCCTAAAGAATGACAAGTTACATTATTCACTTATAAAGCAGATTTCTATGAACCCCATGGTGCACAGCCCTCCTCGGAATGCTAACAGGTGCTCAGCTAGTCAGCTAGTGACTGTCGTTTGTGAAGCATGAAGGCACATAGCACCACAAAATAACTATATGAGATACACTTCTGATATTACCCTGTATCTCCAACCAACATTTTGTATGAACTTTTCATCTCATCTGTGATGCAAGTCCAGTCCATTTCATCCCACAAGTCCTCCATCACATGTTAGATTCTTCTCACAGCAGGGTTGTCAGAAACCCCACAAACTACCCACAGTGCAACCCCTCAGATGGACTGACAAACAATTTGTACTCCTTTTTCCATTTAACTTAAACAGTATCGATGATGTTGTGAATGAACTAAGGCCATTTGAATGCTATGCAAGTGGTTCATATACTAGCACACAAGCCTAGAATTCATTCAGGTGGTCCTAAGCTCACTTACTATAAACTATCGGTACTCTTGACTTCTCAGTACCTATTAGTTTTACGATAAAAAATGATCATTAAGATGAAGCCTGGGTCACTCTGCACATTAGGCTAGCGTTACTGTACTAAAATACTACTCTAGCCCTCAATGTGTTTTTGGTTCCATCCAAATTGCTGCCATTAATCTAAAAACCTGTGAAGATATACTGGTACAAAGCAAGGTACGACTTAGGGCCACAGTCTTCATATGATACAGAATGTACAAACCTGATTGAGCCAGGCTTCATCAGCCAACAGCTCATTGAGTATAATGGTAGTATCCTTGTAGGGATCACTGGAACGCTTTTCTGCTACCCGCTTGGCACATTCTATGTACATTAAGTATTTCTGGTGGGCTACCTTGTTGTACAGCTCTACTCGTCCCACACAAACGCTGCACAGCAAGAAGTCCTGAAACAATATGTCATACTGCATTACTGCACCATATCATTCACAAGCAGAAGTAACAGAGGAAGCAAATAACAGAGGAAGATAAAGGCAAAACTGGAGACAAGGAGACACAGCATCCACATCAAGAGGCTAATACTACATTCAACAGAATCTCATCATATGTGACAAATTCTATCAAAAAATGAAGGGCACAAAACTTTCACATTTTCATTGGAATCTACATTAATGTTTTAGGTTTTCAGCATTTAAAAACAACATTAGTGACTTTTTAATGACATTAACAACCTCAACAACTGATAAGATCAAGTAGTGTCAGTGTGCAAGCGTGAAACAATGGTGGAATATAACAGGTGACACAGAGCTCCTGGAATAAAATCTGTTCCAGTGTCACTGTCTCACCATAAAACCCATACGATCAGTTCCATGATCAAACCCAGGCTGCCACAAACAGAAGTCAGCAAATAACTGCCTATGCCATGGGATGGCCATGACTAGGTCTTTCTTGACAATATTAAATTTCAAAATGTACAAAACCTTGCATGTCATGCATCAAGAAAATATTTTGGACTTACTGCCTCTCTTTTCTCAAAGCAATTACAAGTGCGAATCTCTTACCTAATATAGTCCACAAATCCAATTAAAAATTGTACAGATGTATACAGTTCAACAGTTTTGCTATGCAATATGCACTGGACAGTGCTGAAAACTTAGGGAGAAATTGCATCCAACACTTTTACCACCATAATTATTACGACCTCCATAAAACAGAAGCAAGACCACAGATTAAGTGCGAAAATCAAGCGAAAAAGAGTTGGTAACACAATATATAACAAAATATGTAAATTCTTACAGAATATGCACAGTGAAACCTCTAGCACATGTTTCTCATGGGACTGAAGAAAGAGAATGATAAATGCAGGAAAACAATGGCTGCAGGAAACTATTAAAATGTGCCAGAAACACAACTACAAAAAAAAAAAAAAAAACCCCACCTAAGCCTACAAAAAAAAAAAAAAAACTGTGATAAAAAAAACAAACAAATTATTTTTTTCTCCTAAAAAAAAAAAAACCAACCACCCAAACATA